>JADMIO011276538.1_pt1 | contig 82506 bp, 39 predicted proteins | sample 8958161 | NCBI WGS metagenome assembly JADMIO01 (sample SAMN16585339, study PRJNA669376) | soil metagenome | isolation source: Crop rotation soil | place: USA: Cullars Rotation, Alabama | collected 2011
GCGACAACTTGTCCACGTGGAATTCTAAGCTTAGGATCCCAATGTGCTGGAAAGTAAACCAAATGGATTGGTTTGGTATGATGATGAAATTATTGCTACCAAGAGATCTTCAGGAAATCAGAAATTAAGAGGAACTAAAATAGATTGGTAACAACCTTGATTCTTTGTAACAAATTTATATAAAGTGTTATATGTCCTTTATCAAATATTAAAAAATTCATTTGAACTAAGAAATTGTTGAAAATTTTTCATCTTACGTTTAGAAGCAAGCCAATTTAATGAACTACTCAAAAACTTAGTCAGAATTAACATGGTTCGTATCAGCCTCTTCATGAAATTGATAAAATACAGATCAACTTCTGGAAAATATGGACGAATTGCCGAATGAAAATCCCAAATCTATCCACAATTAGAGTTCCTTCAATTTTTGATATCAAGACAAGTGTTCCAGAATAGATTTTTGGAAATATTTCTGAAAGAATTAACTCTACAATTGATTCTTCATCTCTCAATAATCTTATTCTCTCAAAATTTTCTTAGGTCTCTCAACATTATTACCTTGAAAAAATTGAAGTTATAGGGGAAATCATTAAAATTCCCCACAGAAAAAGTCAAATCCATTCCTTTTCTTTCTCTCACCATGCATATGCCTCTTGATTTTTCCATTATGAAAATCACATTATCCTCTATCATCTTCCAATATAAACTTTATTCGACCAGAAATAATTCAAAGTCATGAAAAACACTCTCAACCAACCCACCAATCTCGACGCTAAAACCATTTTTGAATCCGCTAAGTCCTTATACAAGCAAGGCAAACTCAAAGAAGCCTTAGAATCCTTCCAGCAAGCCTCCACTAAATTCTCCGACCGCCCATCCGACCTTATCGAAGTCAATCTCAGAATTTCCGATACTTTAATGGACATGGGCCAAGTAGATGCCTGTATAAATAATCTGAATCATACCCTAAAAATCTTTCAGGATAATTTCAAGTCAGATCACCCTCTCCTAGCAAGGATCTATAATTTTTTATCTCGTCCTCACAGAAGCCGCAACCAAAATGAAAAAGCCAAACAATTTGGGTTGAAGGCCTTGGAAATTTGTCAGAAAAAGCTTAAGGAAAACGATATAGAGTTTGGAAGGACCTATCATAATTTAGGGTCCTGTGCATATTGTATGGATCAGCTTGGGGAAGCTGAAAAATGGTTAAAAAAGGCTATTGAGATAAAGAAGAATTATACAGGAGAGGATTGTAATTTTGAATTGGGGATTTCTTATCAACGCTTGGGAACTGTATTTGAAAGATATGGGGAATATGATTTGGCTCTCCAGAACCTTGAGAAAGGCTTGGAAAGCTTACAGAAATATTATCAGTGTAGTCATCCTGATATCAATGCTGCATATTATGCGTTAGGAAATCTTCTTCTTAGAACCAGTGATTATGAAAAAGCATTAAAGTATTATGAAATTTTGTTGAAATCATGTTTGGAATTGCACGGAGAAAAGCATTATAGGACAGCGAATGCTTACCATGGACTTGGAGAAGCCTTTTTATATTTGGATTTCTTAGAAGATGCTAATGAAAATTTGTTGAAAGCAATTGAATTATATCAAAAGACTTTGGGAGAATATGATTCTAATCTCGCTACAGTGTATATTTCTTTGGGGCAGACTTATTATAGTCAGAATAAATATGTAGAAGCCCTGACCCAATTTATGAAGGCGCTGAGGATATATAGACACTCTCTCTCAGATCAAGATTCAATGACACAGAATACGTTTGATAACCTTGAGTGCTTGATGTCGAAGCTGAAGGTATATGAATTAGCGTTTAGCGCTAATAGAAAAATTGTACTTTTCAAGAAAAAGATATATGGTGACAAGCATCCTTTCTTTCAAGCTAAGTTAAGAGATTCTGTTTATTTTGAGTCTAATCTTGATGTAAATTCTACTAACTTGTTTCATGCAAATCAATTTGTATAGATTGAGTAGATAAAAATGTTGATTCTAGTATCAACAAAATTTCTCTCTATAAATTACCTTTGGAATTCTAATGTTGAATACCAAGTTATTAATTCCATCGACTTATATAGGTAAAATTATCTAGTCTATCGATAACAATGTATAAACTCATTCTCGCAGAAATAAAAATTTTTCTCAATAATACTAATTGAAGGAATTATGTAAGGCTTCTCATTTATTCCCTGAACATTAAAAAAAATGTATTGTATAAACAGTTTCTTTATCTAAAATTCCCTTCTTCTGAATGTTTTGTCTGAGGCTTGTTTTGTCATCGCTTTTTTCACCTCAAAAACAAAAGTCTTTTGATCTCAATTAATCCATTTTCTCAGTTGTTTTATTTCCTAAATTAAAAGTTATCTCAACATGGACTCCAATGCCAAGATCTACAAATCCAACGAATTCGAAGTAACTCTCCACAAGACCGACAAGAGCTTGAGCATCAAGGCCTTCAACACCGCTATTTCCAAATCCTACTCCATAAAAATTTTACAAAAGGCCGTAAATGGCATCACAAACGGCATTTTCTCCGACATACAATCCCTCCATGAAGGCTTAATCGAAGCCTTCGAAGGTGGCAAGGAAGTCTCCATCTTAATCACCAAAGAAGGAAAATTTATCTATACTTGTCTTGCCCTTATTGGAAAGACCAAAAGAGAATTCACATTTGATATTCAACTTGAAGAATCGTCATCCGATCCTCTCAAAAAATTGGAAACTAAGCTAGATAAATTATCAGCGAAGGTACTAGCACTTGAACAATCTACAGTTAATCAGACCGAAATTTTAGGAATATATATAACAAAACAAATAGAGCAGATGCTCAACGAGAGACTGGACAGTTTTGAATTAAAAATTGAGAAAAAGCTCCTCGACTTCGAGACAAAACTAGCTTCTCTATCTCAAATTCCCCAATATATTCCCCAATACATCAAGCAACCTATAGAAATAATTCAACCTAAACAAGAAACACCCATGAAATTTACCTTCGACCATGCAACCGTAAATCGCACAAACTTTACCTTGTCAAACAAGAATAAAACCGCCACCAAGACTAACATGGATAGTTATGTAAAATTATTTGCTAGAGAACCACTAAAGGAAGGCCTATGCTCTTTTTCTGTCAAGCTTGAGGTCTGCTGTGATAAAAGTAGTAAAAATCCATGGGGATTAATAGGAATCGCGCCTCCAACTTATGCACAAACTGCTCACCTTACCTCAAATGAGACAGCTGGTGGTACTTGGTTCTATGGGGTGAATGGGTATATATTTAAGAATAATATTACGATAAGTTCAAAGCTGGAAGCGAGTAAAAATGGTGATATTATAACAGTGAAGATTGATATGGAGAGAGGAGTGATTATAGTGATGAAGAATAATGTGCACATATGCACTGGGGATTTGGAGAAAGAGTATTTTGAAGCGCATGAGTATTTTCCTTGTATTGAATTGTTTCATGGAGGAAGTAAAGTAACGTTTGTGGATAAGTAAGGAAATTTTTTGGGTAGAGAATTTTTTTGTTTGGTTGAGAATAAATTTGTGAGCATTTTGTATTGAATTTGATAGTGGTGGCTAGTCAGTTTTATGAACATAATTCAACGAAAAAAAAACTTATCGAATAAAATTTTTTTAATGATTTTTTTTCTTTTCTTTGTGCTGCTAGCTTAGAACTAATAAAAACCTTAGAATCTTTTTCAAGATTACAGAACTTTAGGAGTATCATACGCTGAAAAACAAGATTTAATTTTTTTTAGATAATAATAGAACACTTATAGGCTTCATGAACTTTATTCAAAAGTCAGATAACAAGAAAATTAAATAGTTACGAATATAGTGTTGACACATATCTGATAAAATCTTCGGATTTCTATTCTACTGGCATGCTGTTATTAACTTAAATTCATTTTTTCATACTCCATTCTCCCAAACAAAGATTCTAAACATTCAAACATTTCTTTATCCTATTTTATTGAGGACAAAGTTATATTCAGATCAAAATTATTCAAAAAAATGAGCCAAATAAAATCGAAATCCATATTCCATACTACAACTGATTCCTTTGAATGCCAGTTTCGATTTATCAAATATATCCACCTCCTAACAATCCCAAGTACATTTAGGCCAGGAAACCTCAAACACCTCCAATATCTTACCAAAGTCCTGGACGAAAATGATATTAATCTCACCAAAATTTCCAAAGCTTCAAGTTTTTTAAAACGTTTCAATAAAATCATCCGAAAAGGCATTCTTGACTTACATGGCTGGACTTCTCTTAAGCTCTGCTCCACCTTTCCTCATCTTTTAGAAAGAAGGATTATTTATAATGGTCCTTCCTCCTGGAACCCAATTAAAAGACTCCAAAAGCTTGAAAAGCTAAGCCTGGATTTGTGGAAATCAAATGAAGGATTGAATTCTCGAATAATAAGTAGGATGAAGTACTTGCGAATAATGGAGATAGAATCTGCGGATGGGGTTCTACTTTGTAAGGTGTTCAAGGAATTAAATTCGCTCAAGTGTTATTCGAAAAATTTTTTGGGATTTATGCTCAATTTTACCAATAGAAATCGTATGGAACAATCTCTTGAAGATCTTTCTTTGGAAAAGGTCAAGGTAATTAAGATTGGGAGCCTTAAAGATGAACACTTTAACAAGTCATTATTAGAAAATAATACTGGGTACACTTCAATTGAACACATGGAACTCAAGATGAATTTTTCAGCCAATGATGTAACTTTTATAAAAAATCTTGAAAAATTTACCAATGTCAAGTACTTAGACTTATTTTCCATTCCATGGAGAGCCTCAACCAAAAGTTACTTCCAATCTTTTGCAATCCCACCCAATGTTGAAACCCTTGATCTTCGTTTTGCAGTTCGTTTTTGGGATGAGATACTTGATCCTATACACCAAGGCTCTCTAACTCAACAATATCTTGAGGCATGGAAAAACAAACCTAAGTTAAAGAACTTGTCTATCTACTACTTAGAAACTGATACAATTTTCTTAAATAACCTAGTTCCAGAAATTATCAAGCATATTCCGAACCTTCAAGACCTCAGTGTGATATCTAGCAAGTGTCCTGTTGATCTTGGTCTCATTCTGAATAATCTTGCTGAATCAAAGACTAATATGGAAGGCTTAATGTGTTATTCACCTAAGATCTTCCTCAATATCCTTCTTCCAGAAAATACCAAGAAGCTATCTTTCGATACCATTATTATCAGTGGAGAAGTTGAGCCATTGCAGTCAACTAAATGTTTATATAAGATGCTCAAGAAGGATGGAAAAATGATTTTAAAAAATTTGAAAGTAATCGGAAAGGACCAATATAAAGTTTGTCGAGATTTAATAGAATATGTCAGAGACTTCAACATTAAAGCTATTTTTACCTGCGAAGAGCTTGTAAGAGAAGAATTTTTAGAGTTTATATGGAATCTCCTAAAGGAAATGGAGTGCAAAAACTCTCTATCACTAAGATTTGAAACTGGATTTTCCTTTCAAAGATGGCAGCTAAACCCAATTGGAAAACTCCTAAGTCAGCGTGCTACAGTATCAGAAATAGAAATCATTGGTAATAATATGGAATTTTCGTATAACAGACAGCATGTTTTATATTTAATTAATGACTTGGTATAGTATTCCCCATAACTTTATCTCCTGTTTGCAAAAAAAAAAAAAAAAATACTTGACAAACTGACTCTACACAGTAGATTTATTTTTCTAACTAAATCCTTGTTTAGTCTTCTTTCCATGAAAATTGTTTTAAACGATCTTAGATGGATTAAATAATTTTGAATAACTAGTTCTAAAATTTTATGATTGTTTCCCCCAATAGAGATTTTACTCAAAATATACAAGATGTCAACAACCTAGCTTCCTCATTAAATCCGATTTTCAAAAGAATATTATAATAACATATAAACTTACCTGAGAAAAATGAGTGTTAAATCCAAATATATGCTCAGTATCTCACCCGAATGTTTCATGTGTCAGTTTTGATTCCTCGACTAAATCCATTTCTTGATATATTCATACCTCCCATCAAGATCTGAAAATCTCCAACTTTTAAAATATCTCATCATAGTCCAACATGAACTATACGCCTATACCCAACTTGCCAACACAGAGAAGAATAGTGTTATCTCTATGAAAATATTTAGAAAAAGATAGATAAAATTTTATTTAGCTTGTTTACTTCATCATATATTATGAATTACATATGAACCATGTTTTCTACGATAATACATATACTGACCGTCACCAGAAATGTACATCTCATATACTTTTGATTCCTTCTCAAGCAATTTTCCTATACGATCCAGCCTCTCCTCAAATGAAAGCTCTGTATAAATATTCAGACGCATATTTGCTTGAGGCTCCAACTCATTCAGCAATGAAATTACATATTCCACGAATTCTTCCCTTTCAATCTTGTAGCAATGAAATCTCAATTTTGTTTGAATCCCGCTCATAGCAAGAATTACTTTTTTGAGGATCAGCAAATTTTGATATCCAACTATCTCAAAATATTCAAGGGTCAGGCAAGGATTTCGTCTCTTCTTATTCATCATTTGAATAAGATTTTGAATAGACTCAAGTTTATCAATAGGGCCTCTTGTTGTTATTTCATTGATTTTGGGAAATTTATTTGCATTTACAGAAAAGTTTCGAAGAGAAAATCCTCCCAAAGCCCGAAAATTTAAGGATTTTAATTGACAATTTGACTCATAGAGCTGATTGAGCACAATTCCTAGATCAGCTTTTACATTTTTTGAAAAAATAGTTAGATGTTGGAGGGTAGGAATGTGTTTCAGTATATGAGGATAGACAAGATCTAAAAGTAATGGATCGCCACTCGAAAAAAAGAGTTTCAGACTTGTTAACTTGGGCTTGTGATTCCAAGCATTAATAAATTGCTTGAAGGGAGTTAATTCCAAAATACTTTGATCTCGTCTCACTTTGAAAATTTCATCCCCAGGAGGTAGTATCAAATGGAATGATATTGTTTCAATGTTATTTGGAAGAGTGAAGTTTGTTAGAAAATGTTTGGCATCATCACTTATTGGAAAGATACAATCAATAGCTCTCAGTTTTGTATAATTTTCAAGTGATCTGATAAAAGAAATATCACCCTTCGTTTCTGCTAATTGAATAGATAAGGCTTCCATCGAGTTAAAACTCGTCTGATTTTCAAGGATAGACCTATAAAAATCAACAGAATATCGGCAACTCACAATCCCAATGTTTTTTACATGATGAAACGATGCTTCTTTCGAAAATGGCTCATATATCTTTGTACACTGAATTACAAAGCCTAAAAAAGCTTTGGGATAGTTACTCATAGAGTTAATATCTTCAAGAACCTTGTTTAGATCTAGATTACCAAGTGGATCTAGTCTGATGATTTCCAAGAACTTCATTCGACTTAGTGTTTTCAATCTTGAAAGAATAGAAATTTTGTTATCTCTAACTTTTTCAAAGTCTAAAGTAATTTTCTGAAGCTTCTGGATACCCTTGACTGTATTCCAGCCAATATGACTTAGATATGGGATAGTTATTTCTTTGAGATTTGGAAATAAGGATCTAGTCTTGTTTTCTGTGTATCCTGGTAATACTGCCATGCCTTTTCGGAGGGTCCGACTAGTACGCTTCAAGAATTTATTGAGGGAACGAATTTTTGAAGAATATCGCCATTCGATGTGGAATTCTTGAAGATATTTAACACTTGGAAAATTGTTGAGTTTGTCAATTTTGATCCCATGAATATATTTTAAGAACTGAAGCTGAGTTTCTTGGTTCTCAGGTAAATAAGCGAGTCGAAGAGCGTATTTTTGGTTCATTTTTCAAATAATTTAGCTTAATTAATAATAACTTTATAAGCAATCATTGTTAGATCCAAAGAATCTGAGGAACATATTGATGAAATAGGGCTCTGAAAAAATATTAGGAACTCGCTCATAAAAATTACTCCTTACATGAAATAAATTAAAATGAGAGCTGATATGAATAAAAACTATCTTTGAGAGAATTCGAAGCAATCTTTTATTGAATTTTATGAACCCCTATGTAATTTTACCAAATGTTGAACAACTAAAACGTATCTGTATTCTAATAATTGATTAACTAATATGTTCTTCTTTGGTTATTTACAGATGGATCAATAACTTCATATTCTGATGTAAAAAAATGATTAACAGACCTGATTTTTCTCTGAAGCTAAGCTGGAGACACTAAGAAATATAAACTTTAAAGGTCAAAGAGTCGATACATGACCAATTTCCAAATTTTGAACAGCTCAAAATGGGTAGAGATATTTTCTCAAAATAAACTGTGAATTCCTATTCCAACTATCTATTCTTATTGGAAATCCTCTTTGGATTCAAACTTCCTTTACGGATTATTACAAAGTACACAGTAAACATCCCAAAACTAAGGACCTTTCCTGATAAAAAATGGAATCAAGGATAAACCAATGTGATTTCTATGAAAAAATCCAAAAGAAACTTAGAGACTTAACTCTATAGACATTGTATGTAATCCTCTTCTTCTCACCTTTTCTGAATTTTCATCACCCTTCACTCAAGAGTTTAAATTTAGTCTCGTTTTCCGGATTTCCGAATTTCAATCTCAATTTCCAAAATTTCAGAAATTTAATTTCCGAAATTTTTTTGTTTAAAATCTAATATCGCTTTCAAATGATAATTGATTAGTTTATTCGCATTTTTAGTTCAATGGATACTGAAATAACCTCTTGTCCGATCTGTTTTTCATGTTATGATCAAACCACTAAAAAGCCTCGACTAACCTCTTGTGGACATTTATTTTGTTCAGAATGTATCTCAAAAATCCTATCAGAAGGGAATAATTGTTTTAAATGCCCTGTCGATAGACAAATTATCCCCTACACTACTCTTGATTCCTTTCCTGAAGTCTTTGCATTAACTCAAGCTGCTGAAAAAAAACGAGCTGAAGAAGAATGTGAGAAGCATAACATGAAGAAAATTTATGTTTGTTTGCAAGATAAAGTTAAAATGTGTCAAAAATGCCTCCAACCAGATCATTTAAGCCATCCATGGATTAGTCTTCAGGAGTTTTGCTCAGAGAGTAATGGGAATGTTTCAACCCTCAAAAGATTAACTGAAACCTACGACGACTACGAAACCAAAACTTATGAGGAAGTTTGTAAATTACTCGAGTCAAAGAAAATGTCCCTTCAAAAAGAAATTAACCTTAAGTTCAATCCTCTCCTGGACGAATTAAACAAGAAGAAATCCATTGCACTTCAGGAAGTGTCAGACCAAATTGAGGCAGAATACATATTCATTTTAAGTAAACTCTCAAAGCATCGAGTTTTAATTGATGACATCTCAGAAAAAATCAAAAAATGGGTAAACTCACAAGACCTTGATGCTGTAATTGAAATCAATAAAACCTATTCGGGTTTGAAAGAATCGATAGAAAAAATTCTTTCCGAAAAATCGACAAAGGAAGTAGAGAGTGCGATGGAAGATCTTACTCTTACATTTCAAGAAACTAAGATCCCTGAAATTATTGAAAATTTTTGCATGGTGAACAAAAGCAAGAAGACTTTAAAACATGACACTGATATCCAAGAAAAGTCTCTTTTGTTGAAAAAAAAATTAGAGAAAAGCAAACTTCTCAACATAGTTTTTGTCCCATTTTACAGATATCCTGATGGTTCTATTACTTGTAAGGACTCTCATACAATACAACTTGAAACTACTTGCAAGATCAACGATCTCTATGATAAAATTAAAAAGACATATAATCAAAAAAATCGCTATGAAGTTAGTGATATAAGATTGTGGATGCTTGATTCTCAAACCACAATAACCAATCTTGAGAACAGCTCACATATGAAAATTAGAAATAAAGATTATAACTTTTGGGTATTTCCTGGAAAATATATTTCTCGCATGAAAAAGGGGCTAGTGGCAGAACTTAGTAATAATTTTCAAAAGGAACTCATTATAGCTGAGTGCCCAGATAGTTCAAATTGGTTTTTCCGAGCAAGTGAATTTCAGAAATGTGACTCATGCTGCAGACACTTTGACTCAGTTAATTATTGTGACTGTAGAAAAATGAAGTATTGTTGTGACACTTGTAAAACAAAAGTATGGAAGGCTCACCGATGTCATGTCTGAGTCATTGAAATAAATTCATTATGAGAATGTATTTTCTTATGCATGAAATAATTGACATGAAAGTACATATAAATCATAGATTTCAAATGTGAAAAAAAAAAAAATTTCTTTTTTTTTTGATAAAAAGGATTGAAGCCATTGAAATTTTTTCAAATTGATCTTAATTTTGGCTTGAATAATTTCTCTTATATACTCGATACTTTAACTATAAAACTTAAGTTTTTATTTTCTAATCATGTAGAAAAGAAAGAATATTCAACAAGATAACCAATTTTTTGATCAAAACACACCACATTTTGGCTTCTGTCCCTTAAAAATAATATCCTGAGCCATTTCATTATTTTCTTTTTATAATATTCACACCTCGAATCGATATTTAATCATCTTTTAATATATAACATGCCTTTCATAACAAATTTATAAAATAAATTTAAGTGAGTCATCAGTAATCTATCATGGGTCAACCAAAGTCAAAAACCTATACAATCGACACCCTTAAGTCCCTAACAGTAACTCCTCAAGCCTTGAAAGTCAAAGGATCAGTCTTAAGCCCAAATCCTCATAAATCCAACGAAGTTGACAAATTTTCCTCTTCCATCCAATCAATGAAAGCATTAACAACTCTGGACCTGGATTTCTCTAAGAATCCATTCCCAATAACGGCCAAACTTGTTGAAAATCTAACAAAGTCTATTCAGTCGCACAAATTGCTAACACAATTGAGCTTGAATTTTGCTTCGGGTTGGGAATGTCGTACGAAAATTAATGACAAAAGTATTCAAATGTTAGCAGATTGCATTCGGAATCTTAGGTCATTAAAAAGCCTTGACCTAAATGTTGCTGGCAGTTCTGCAGGCTTTGCAGATGTTACTGATAATGGAGTAAAGTCTCTTTGTGTCTGTTTACTAAAGCTGCAATCATTAACAGCTCTCAGCTTGAATTTTGACTGGAGTAAAAACATAACAGATCAAGGAATTGATAGCCTTTGTTACTGTCTTCAAGCTCTTAATTCATTAAAGAGTCTGAATATTTTTTTGGCTGGGAAAACTAATAATTACCAAGGTGGTGAAAAAATTACTGATAAAGGGGTTAAAAAGCTGTCCTCTTGTATTCAGAACCACCACCGATCACTAACAACTTTAGGCTTGAGTTTTGAAGGGCATCGAGATATTTCTGACAGAGGAATTGATACTCTCCTGTCTTGTATTCAAACTCTTGCAGGATTAACAGAGCTAGATTTGAATTTCAAGGAATGTTCATGCACTATCAATGAAAGTATTTCAAGACTCAAGAATCTATCATCATTGACAAGCTTTAGCTTTAACTTTGGAGAAATCCCATATAACTACGAAAGATCCATCTATAATGAAGAACTAAAAGAATTATCTTTGCTTCTCGAGAATTTTCGAGCCTTAAAATTTTTAAGTTTAAAATTCTTTCAGAATTCTTCGCTCAATGACTCAGGAATAAAACAACTGCTTTCCTCGCTCAAGAACCGAGTGTCTTTAACATCCCTAACACTCGATTTTAGTAATTGCCCTTCAATTACTGATGAAGCATTAATTGAGTTATCTCATTGGCTCAAAAAACTTACATCCTTGACAAGGTTGAAGCTTTATTTTGTTAATGATACTCATATCACTGATGAAGGAATTAAAGAACTATCATCAGCGCTTAAGAATCTAGTATTGTTAAAAGATGGTACTCTAAACTTTAATTCAATTGTCTCTAAAATCACTGACTCTGCGATAAAAAAGTTAAAGTCCTCTCTGAAGAATCCCTCATCTGTGAAAATAATTTATCACTCAAAGGCTGAAGATCGAAGAGGCGTGATTGTTCGTCCTGATTTTTCACAGCTTTATAACTAGATATAAATGCCCATATGCATGAATTACATAGAACTGATATGAATTTGAGAACAAGTTTGAAAATTTTTTCTCAAGTAATTAAAAAAAATTCATGGTTTTTGAAGCCTGTCTGAAGAAATTCTTCACTTGAACATTGTTATCTTTATGATAATACATGAGTTGGCTTCTAACATAAAATCTCATCACTCATATTATGACATATATATTTTTTTAGCTTAAAATAAAGCTCATTAAGAATAATATCTTGAATTATCATATAACCTTAATTACTTATGCTTAAGTATTCAGCGAGTTCCCTTTACTTTCTCTTTCTTTTCTGCCTACTCAATAAATTATCAACGCTTATCCCTAATCAATTGACTAAAAAATGCCCTCCCAGTCTTTTATCATACTACAAAGTTCATTATTTGGATGGATATTCAATACTTAAATCGTTCAAACTCAAATAACTCTTTCTAGAACTCTTCAAATCGATTACTTCTGAAGACTATTAATGAATTTCTGAAATCTCATTTAACACAAATTAATTTTCGAAATGACTTTTAACCAAAAATATCGAATCCATACCTCACCTCCCCTAAATCAATGCCGCTTTCGATACATAAAGTACATTCATGCCATTACGCTGTCCGACCTCGACCTCCTCCCTAAAAGTCTCCAACAGATCAAATATCTTACAAAAATCCAAGATCCAGATGAAGATCTCGTTCAAACTGCTAAAGCCTCTACACCTTTGAAAAATCTCAACAAAACCATCCGAAAAGGCCTCACTGAGCTCTGTGGCTGGACTTCTTTCAAGCTTTGTAATACCTTTTCTTCCCTTGCCGAGAGAAAAATAGAAGATTTTGACCCAATTCAATTGAATGCAGCTAGGAAACTTCAAAGACTTGAAAAGGTAACATTCAGCTTCAACGAACCGCCTGAACTTGTTCCCATAAGATTTATTAATAGTCTGAAAATTTTAAGAACAATACAATTATATTCATGGGAACTAAGTCCTATCCATGCAACTTTAACAGAATTCAACTTAGCTATAACATATCCTAAGACATTTTTGGGGTTTTTGGTGACAATTGGGGATCCTGCTGGACAGTTTGTTCAAGATATGTCATTAGAAAATGTCAAGGCGTTTGTGACTGATGATCGCCAATATGACTCTTTTATCGAATCGCTATTGACTAATGAAACTGGCTTTTTATCCCTCGAATCATTATCCCTTCGAATGGAATTAAGGAATCAAAATGTTAGTTTCTTGAAGAACATGGAAAAATTTACCAATATCAGGTGTTTGAAGCTAACAATAGTTGTCTCAGAAAAAGCATCAAAAAGTTTCCTTCAAAACTTTGCACTTCCACCTGATATTGAGACCCTAGATACCTTCATTGGATTTCGTAGTTGGGATGAAATACAAAAACCAGGAAATTCAAAACTTGACCTCCAAAATCCAATAATCAAACAGTTCATTCAGGCTTGGACCAATAAGCCAAAATTAACAAATTTATCCTTTGGAACTTCTTTTCTCGATCCATACCTTTGGAATGTGGTTCCAGAAATTGTCAAGTATACGCTGAGTGTTACAGAGCTGGGGCTAGAAAGTTCCACTCTATATGATCTGGGACTAATTTTAAATAATGTTGCAGAAGCAAACATTCAATTAACAAAATTGGCTTATTTTGGGCCTATGATCTCGATTGAGAATTTGTCTCAGGAAAATCTGAAAAAATTCCAGCTTGAATATATCGAGATTTCATCGGATATTAATCCCTTGGAGTCAGTCAAATTGTTATTCAATTTGAGTGGTAAGGTGAAGAATCCAACAATAATCCTAGATCGTTTACATATACTCCAAAGCAAAGACTATCAAGGCTGTCGGGATATACTAGAACATGTGGGAGATATTGACAGCACAATAGGCTTCAATTGTAAAGAAAAGGTTCTGGGAAGAAAAGAATTTTTAGAATTTGTTATGAGTTTATTAGCTGAGATGGAATGTAGGAGAGGACTTAAACTTAAGTTTATGACTAATTTTAACTTTGAAGGAGGTGAATTGGAACAGATTGGTAACTTGTTACTAAAAAGAGAGAACCTTTTGGAATTGTCAATCCTCGGAGGACGTAAGACGTTCAAATATGAGAGAAAACATACCTCATATGATTTTTATGGTTGATAATTGTTGCAATATAACTTAGACTCTTGACTCATATAGAATTCTTTTAAGACTAGTTCCTTTTACATTTGAATATTATATCCATAGGATGCTGAAAATTTTTGAATACAAAATTTGGAGGTAGATTAACTTGTCGCCACAATATATTGCAATATTCATACAACATGGTCTTAGAGGAAAAAATCCTGGCTAGTAATGTCAGTAAAATAGGAAGACATTATTCCATCCTGAGTCTAAGTGGTTTCTTATCAATAAATAATCAACAATTCTTTTTCACAAAGTTCTTGAAAAAACATTAAAAATTTTTTCATGAATCAAAGAATATTTTGACTATCTTACCAAGTCGAACTTTCAATAGTTGAACTTTTAACAGTCGAAAATACCTGAAGTATAAATTTATTCAACTAAAAATTAACTAAATCTTTTTCTTCATGCCCGCTTCAATATTTTCATCATCACAATCAGTCAAACCAAACTCAAGCTTACTCAAGGTCAGCCTTTTTTTTGGTAGATAATATACTGATATTTTTTATATCTAAAATGAAGGTAGTTTAACCGCTCTTCAGGATATATCACCTGTATCCCTCAACATCGTCTTAGAAAATAATACTCACAGCAATTCAAGTAAAATAATAAGACCTTATTCCATCCAGAGTCCATATTCAAAAACCGCATTCAGACATTCTATTTCTTCATCAAAGATGTTAGACAGCATTTTAAAAAAAAAAACATGAACTAAAGGATACTGCCACTCGTCCTACTAAATAGAACTTCTAAATATCAAATATACCTGCAAGGATAATTTTAGGCAAATAAAAATGACTAGATCTTTTTCTTCAAGAAATGAATAAATTGAGATCTTCTCAGTTCTGTACTTCGGCATTCAATTATATTATCACTTGACATCAAGCTTCAATAAAGGGTATATTGATCATCCTAAACGAGTCAAAACCTAATCTTCTTAAAAAAAATTATCTACCTTGAATTCTTTTAAAAGCATATACCATTAGAGTGAGAATATTTACCCCAGAACTTCTTAACCTCATATTTTTTTATTCGATAAAAAGGTAGTTTGATTATATTTTTAGAATTAATCAAAATTAAACAAATCAACTCCTAAAATAATATTCTTCAATAACAATTCGTTTATAATATAATGACAACAAATCTGGAACATTGCTCAAAGAGAAAAAAAAATTTGGTCTTGTTATCGAGCCAGAATTCTTAGAATACTTAATATTTTTTCATTTTGCAAATAGATTTGATGTATCTTTTCAGAGTTCTCAGCTGGGAGTTAGAATCTTCGGCTTACTGAATTTAGGTCAGATCGTTGTAAAGTCCAAAGAAAAAAATTCTGGTTGATAGTAGAAACAGATAGATTCATATAAATTTGTTGAAAATGACATAAATATGTAGAAAAATTGAGTCTGATCCTAGAACCAGGGGAAAGTTAATTTGGTATATTCTCATTCTATTTAGTGAGTCTAGGAAAGAAGGATTTTTTCTTTTAGTACATAACATTTTTGATACTTATGGAAGAATACGAGATCATTTATTTTTTAGCTATGTTAGTACAGCAGAAGTAATATACTCTTTTTTCCTCATCTCGTTTGATATGCTTGTTAAAACAAATAATTTTTGTGTACTGGCTCAATTTATTAGGTAGAGGTAAATTGATCAAATTAGTCAAAAAGGTAGTTCAAATTCTTTATTTAAGAATCCTATCGAGTTTGAGTTTTGAAAATTGTCTACGATATTACAGTTTCAAGCCCTTCCCATTGCAGATGATGCCATCTTAAGACTTTGAAGAGGAATGATTGATTCTTTGATATAATATATGAAGACAGTTCTCGAAGATGAACTCAGGATTTAATAAAGTCTTCTTATTTTACTGGGATTATTGCAAGTATTTATTGCCTACAGTGATATTGAGGAATACGGGTGATATATTCTGAAGAGCGGTAAATCTATCTTTGATGTTAGATATAAAAAAATGTCAGTAGAGTATCTATCAAGAAAGGGGTTACCTTGGATTAGAGGAGTCAGGTTCCACATTTTAAAATTATTCTCTTCTCGATTACTGAAAAATACTAAATATTATTTAGCAGCTGGATCTGTTCTTAAATTTGAAAAAGGTGGGAAATTTTTGAGTTATCGTAGGAAGAATTGTAAAATAAATTTTCGATGTTCAATGATGTCTATTATTTTGTTTATGTATAAATTCTTCTGATGAAGAAAAATCCCTAGTTAATTTTTTTGAATAAATTTATACTTTAAGAATTTTCGACTGTTAAAAGTTCGACTAGCGAATGTTCAACTATTGAAACTTCGACCTGTTAAGTAAATAAAAATATCCTTTGATTCATGATTTCTTTAAAATATTATTTAAGGGATTCCGAGAAGAATCATTAATTCTCTGATAAATATGAAGGTAGTCCTCGAAGCTCGGCTGAGAATGAAATTGGCCCTCCCTATTATACATGCAATACTAGCAATGTTTTTTCTTGAAACGTGCTTGTCAGAATATTGAAATATACCCTAAAGAGAGGTTGATCTACCTCCAAAGTTCTATCGATAAACTTTTTCAGTATATTTTCTACCAAAGAAATGACTCACCTTCGGGTCAAAGGTTGACTGGTTACAATTAAAATATTGACTTAGCCATAAAGGAAAATAGATCATCATGATTTCTCCTAATGGTCGGAGTCAAACTTTTCATTTTAAAAATTATTCTTTGGTTGGTCACTGAAAATACTGAATATTCTTTAGCAGCAGAATCCATGTTATAATTGGAAACTGCATGAGGTTGGCTTTGGAAGACTTGTAAAATAAATTTTATGAAGTCCAATGAGAGTAAGATATCTGATAATTATTCAACTCATTATATGAAATATCAAGAGCCTTTGAGGAAAAAATAGGCAAGGGGTAAATATTTAAATATCTAAATAAATTCTTCAGATAAAGGAACAGATCAACTCAATTCTGATTTCGAATAAATTTTATACCCTCAGGTATATTTGAAAACTAGAAGTTCTACTCGGTAGCATGTATGGCAGTATCCTTGATTCATGAATTTTTTAAAAAGCTTACAAGACATTTGACGAAGAAACTTTGATTTTTTGATACAAAGAAGCTACTTTTTCAAGGCAAACTCAGGATGATAAAGCCTTCCTATTTTACTGGCTTTAATAGCAAGGGTTTATTCTCTAAGACCATGCTGTAAGAATATTGATGATATATTCTGACGACAGGTTAATCTACCTTCAAATGTCTGTATTTAAAATTTTCGGTATCTTATCTACCAAAAAATTGATTCGCCTTCAGGTAAAAGGTTGACTGATTACGAATAATATATTGACTTAGCCATGAAGGTGATGGATTCCTCCAGATTGTCAGATTCAGGCTTCGTATTTTAAAATTATGCTTGTCAATCATTGAAAATTAATGAATATTCTTAGAAGTAGTATCTATGCTCAGATTGGAAAAAAGGGGGACTTTTATTTTTTAGTTGTTATTGGAGGAATTGTGTAATAAATTTTATGCTGTTCAATTATAGCAAAATCTTAATATGATTTGAAATAAAAATTTTATTAAGGATTTTAAATGAAACTCTTTTTGAACACTGAGACCTATGTAATAATTAATTAATTTGACATTGATTTTAGAACTTCAAGTTACGAAAGGTATAAGGAGTGATTGGATGAGCTCATTAACTAGAAGCATAATTATTAATATACATAGTAATGAATCACATGATAAATTCATCAGAGATAAGACTCCTTGAAAAAAAATTCTTGTCGCTCATCTCGAAACACAGGGCATAATCTCTCTTCAAATTCCATGAAGGGATGAATCCAACCTCTGAATCTCTCATGAAAAAGGGTTACCTCAAAAAATGAAAGACCTAACAAATAAAAAAATTAAAATATTAAATTAGCAATAAATTAAAATTTATTGGAACCGTAAAATAAATGGCGCCTGTTTCACTTAATGGGCTATCTGAAAAGATTTTAGAATCCTTGTGGTCATAAGACGTAAACTAATTATGCTGAGATTGAGTTCTATTCAGCTTCTCCATCTTCATCAATTTTACGAACCATAATCCTTCACATTTTATGAGATCATATGAAATTCAGTTCCATAATACCTTTTTCAGAATTAGTGGAAGAGAGTGATATCACTGATCTAAAATTAATTACCATAACTTAAGCGATTACTGTACTAAAAATAAAATTAAGGGCTCCTGAATCAAAATTTCATTTTACTGATCTGCGATCTATTATTTAATATCACATCTCACAGATAACTATATAACCAAATAAATTTTACCTCAGATCCATATCTATGAGAACCCTAACCCTTTTTTTCCTATTCTTCCTAGAGTTCGCTTCAGCCTCACAAGTGACGACCATCTATATCAGCAATGTTGGCAGCGAGAGCTCCTCTGGTAATGGTACCATCCAGAATCCTTTTTATGATTTTTCTCAGGCTTCAAATACCATTTCAACAGGTCTCACCCAGGGACCTGTAAATGTTGTGTTTTTTGAGTCAAATCAATCATATGTGCTCTCTGCTAGCTTTAGTGGCCTAGATCCCAATTATCCTTACGATCTGACTTTTACATCTCTAAACTATACATATGGTGAGTTAAACTGCAGTTCACAACCGATCTTAGAGATTTCCTCCTTGAACATTGAATACCCCCACCTGAGTCTGACATTTTCAGGAGTTCAGTTAACCAATAGCATGGACCAAGATGACTCGGATTTTCTAAGTGTCTCCGCTTCGATGGAACTTAACGCTACTTTTAGTGGGACCTGTTTCAGTTTTTTCGCGCAAACTGATTCAAGCAGCTTTATTTCACTGAGTTCAGGAAATGATTTCTCCATTAATGTGCTTGATGCTGCATTTATTGCACCAAAGATAGAGGACAATACAGTTATCTTTAACATTGACGCTTCCAATTCCTTAGGCAGTGGTAACATTGTCTTTCAAAATGTTACATTTAACATCAGTAGTCATATGCCCGTTTGTAATTTTTATTCATCTTCGTTTTCACTCACTTTTGTCGAGATTACTGTTGCTGGAGAAACTAGCGGCTTGGTTATGGATAACCTGTTTCTCACCGGATCAAATGCTTGTATTGAAGGAGAGTTGTTTCAAATTAATAGCATTACCTCAGCTAATTTTTCTAACATTCAACTCCAAGAGTTTAATGCCTCTATGCTTGGATATTTATTTGATATACCTCAAGCTCAAAGCTTGGATATCTCTAATCTCGAAATCTCGAATGCAGCTTGTGGTGGCTGTACCTTGTTTTATTCTGAACAAATTGGCAATAATATCAGCTTTGAATCCGTTACTATTACTAATTGTACTGGAATAGGATTAATTGGAGGCAACAGCTATGGTGGTGTGATGATTTCCCAATTGTTAATTAACAATCTGAAATTACATGATCCCGAGGAACTCCGGGGACTCGTATCCATGGGCTATTCGCCAGAGGTCATCTTTCAGAACAGTGAAGTTCGCATGCTTTCTAGCTTTCCTTCTCAATTTTTCTCAGTAGCGGGCTGGACAACGGTGACTCTTTCTAATTTAACTTTCTCCCAGCTATCTTGCTTGAGCAATGAGGCTAATTGCTTACTTTTTGATATGCTAAGTTCTCAACAAAAGGAAACAATGACGATTCAGAACATTAGTTTGGAAAACTCCGCTGGATTTTCGCTTATTAGTGCTGGCAATACAAACTTTCTGACTGTTTCCGATTTAAATTTAGCTAATGTGACTATATTAGGTTATAATTCAGCTGTTCAACTGATATCTTTAAGTAATATCGATAGTATCAGATTCCAGAACACCAACTTTTTGGATTGTAACATTGCTCAGGCCACAACCCTGATTGCGATCAATGCGACGAGATCCTTGAATATTGATACCTTCTCCTCGTTCAATATGAACTGCTCTAAATTGTGCACTTTATTCACAATGGAGGAGACAGATATTAATGCAACCGTAAGTATCCAAAATTTGAACCTGACTAACTTCGATGGACTGCTCCTATGGAACTCACAAAAAATTAGTTCCATCAATTTCACCAATATAGCCCTGAACGATGTGACTATGAATACATCTAGTCACAGTGACTCCTCCGATAGTACAAGCTCATCTGATTCAAATGATGATTTTCCCTTTATAGCTATTTCGGACCTTACTGAAGCCTTCTTTGAGAGTATTTTTATTACTCAGAGTACACTCTCTGGACCTCTGATAGGTATTCGCAATGTCACAAATTTGACAGCCAATGGTGTGAATTTGGCTAATGTGACATGTGCAGAACGCCACTGTAGTTTCTTTGATATTTATGGCAACACAAGTGCAAATTTGAACATGATTTCCTTCGTAAACTGCCAAGAAATTATCCTCGGGAATTTTGAGAACGGATATTTAATGGCTTTGACTAACCTAAATCTTTCCAATCATATTTTCAAGGACTCGAAAAGCCGAACATTTTTTAATTGGGCGCAGATTGGGCGCGGTTCTTTCCAATTTATCTCATTGGAAAACATTAACGCTAATGAAATGACACTTTTGGAAATAGGAGACTTTGATGAACTGTCCATAGGTGACTTGACTCTGGTTAATTCCACGAGTCATGGTTTGAGCAGTTTAATTAGTCTCAGCAGTTCCACAGATAACTCTTCCTTGAGTAGTTCACTTCAAGAGTTGAGTATTATTAACTCTGCTGGATTTGTCATCGGGACTGTCCAATTCTTGTCCCCAATGAACTTTTCTAACATAACAATATCTAACTCCCAAATCACAAATCTAGTCCTTTCTCTGACTATGAACTGGAAGTCAAACAATGTCGCTAATCTCACTTATATTCCAATTACAACTTTTCAAGTAATCAACACCTTGATCGATAATGCAAATATATTAGAAATTACAGCACCATCGATCGGTGATGTTAGTTCTAATTATATCCAGCCTAGACTAGCAAATATCACTGGACTTATTGTTGCAAACAATACTATTAATGGAGCAACCAACTGCTTTCAAGCCGAAGCAACATTGATACAAGGAGCTACTTTCAGCAACAACACATGGATAAACTCCCAAAATATCTATCCTCACAGCAACTTTTACCTTGTCGATTCATTGTTCATTGATGAGATCTATAACTCTTCATTCCTATTCAATGCCGATCCGAGTACTTCTTTATTAACAACTGGAGATAGTCTTTATTACATAGCCAGTCTAATATCTGGGTGTACCTTCCAAAATCTTACACACACCGGAGCATATCTTTTCGACAGTAATTCTCCATTCTTCTTCATGATCGGGAATACACTTAACAATCTTACCTTAATAGACAGTGCCTTACTTCAAACAACGGGTTATGTCCATTCTGGTAACGATACTCGGTCAACCTCATATGAAGCTTTGCTTTATTCAGATTTTCCTATCATACAAAGTATACTTGATAGTTTCTTTGAGCTTTGTGGCTCTTCGTGCTATTTCAGCCAATTTGTTAACAATACATTTAGTCAGATCATTGGCTCCAATTCAACAATACTCTTTCTATCGTATTACCAAACTGCCACTCAATACAATATGATTGAAGGGAATGAGATGATCAATCTAACAGGCATATCATCAGCGATATCTGTAACTCAAACAAATAGTTCAATATGGATACTTAACAACACTTTTGGGAATGTATATAGTTCGCAAGCTCTTTGTTCGATCCAAAATTTGGGGCTAAATTTCACAATGTCAAACAACGTTCTGAATACCATTAATTCTAGTATGGTCCTCTCGTATATGTACACACCTGAAGAGAATATAACTTCAGTTATTACCATCTCTGACAATGAATTGATGAATGGAATTCTAAATCAGGCAATATTAATGATTACTTCTTATCAGATTTCTCTAATCAATATATCTGGTAACATTATGCAAAATTGCTCCATAAATATTGTTCCTCCAACTAATCAAGCCAATGCCATCTCAATTACAGTGAGTGGAAGCCCTTCCCCCACAATTGCCTCCCTTACAAATAATTCCTTGATTAATATCCAAATGCAAAATCAATATTCAAACGAGGGCTATTATCCCACACCAACTAATAATATTATTTTTATTCAAATCGTGGGTAAATTCACTATTGAACTCTCAAATCTAAATCTCTCGAATTCCTATTCTAATGCTCGTTATTCAGCAATCCTTACGCTATATGCTAATACAACTATTTTGAGAAACATTTCACTAAATAATGTTACAATAAATAATTCAACCACCTATTCTATAGGTGTGACTGCAAACAATGTGATTATGGAAAATATGGTGATTTCAAACTGTATTATCACCACTTCCTCTTTAGCCTCTACTACTCAAGGATTTTTTTACTTACAACAAGCCCAAATCAATGATAATCTCATGAATATCACACTATCCGAGATGTTATTTGATTCGGCCCAGACCAGAAATGCTCACTATAATTATTCTGATTATATAGAGATAATAGTAACCTGTGAGACTGGTCTCTATTCAAAGGCCAGAACCTTAACTTTACGAATGTAGCTAACGAAGTTTTATCAATCTATGCAAGCTCTGCTAGCTTAATTCTCTCTAATATTTTCCATAATTTGCATGAAGTAAATAATAGAAGCTATGATCCAACTACTAATCCAGATATCGGAATAGTTTGCACAGATACTCTTGACTTCTCTGCTCAGAATCTCACATTCGACTATATTGCTTACTATCCCTTAAATTTTATGGCTTCCTCTATGAATGTTACAATTAATAACATTACTTACAATCCTCGAACTCCAAATAGTCTATTAATTATATCAGCAGTTGATCAAACTCTTCAAATGAATGTCTTATTATCGATAAATAATTCTCAGATTTTGGCGAGTCATTTGAGGGATCCAGAAATGATTTTCCCCTTAATTTGGATACAAGATCAAGCTTCCCTTCAATTTATGATAAATGGTCTTCAAACAAAGCAATTCCCTCTATTGGAAGCCAAGGAATTAGTGGATTCAACATTTTCTCTCTACAACGCTAATTTTAGCTCTGCCTATTCTATGACTAACATAAAGGATCAGCTTGCGGGTATTTATATTGAAGGTTCAGGACTACTCAATATCACTATTATCAATGTCACTCTTGATCATAGTTTGGTCCCAAATAGTGATTTTATTTACCTCTCTACTAATTACCTCATTCTTATAGTGGAAAATTTGACGACCATTGAATCCCAGTTGGAGAATGTTTTCTCAATTGTAATCCATAATTTGGGTGCTATCTTAATTGATCAATTAATCTCAGTAAATTGTAACTATAACTTACTCGAAATCGATAGTCCTCTCTATCCAAAAGTATGGTCAAATGTCACCATCTCCAACATGTTGATATTTCAAAGCAACGGAACATTGGTGAATGCAAATATTCCCATAAACTTGATCTTTATCTTGGTGACTATGAACCGATTTTATAGTGATGCAAATACAGGGGTGATTACTCTCCAAAATGGAGGCGTTTTGATTTCTATGGATGTTCTAATTTCAGCTATGTATACAAATGGATTTCTGTATGTGGTAAACGGTTTTGTTGATCTTCTCGTTTGGAATGCATTTCAGATTGTCCAACTCGGATATAATCCTTTAATTGTTGCACAATATTGCTCTAATTTTACCATCAAGAAGTCCTTATTTATTGAGATTCAAAGTATTCAATCTTTAGGAAGTGTTGGCTATATCAATCATTCTCCGCTTAAAATTGATAATTCCTCTATCTTAAAACTCAATTCTGCTTTAGCAGGAGGAGCACTATTTTTGAATCATACTGACTTTCAACTTACAAAGGGCATTTATGATAATGCTGCCTCCATGTATGGATCGAATCTGGCCGGATCCCCGACTCAATTCTTGGCAAATATGACTAACTTCACTATGAGTTTCGGAGTTTTGCAAAATTTATATCAATATACATTTGACTTTCCAAATAATTTGTTCAAAGGATACCAAGTTATTAATACTGCTGAAAGTGTGATCAATAATACTGGGTTCTTCTTTTATTTTCTAGATGCTTTTGATCAGCGGGTGTTCTTCCAAGATGCTCCGGAGATCTCGGGCTCAGTAAATGGAACTCAAATTTCTCCTCAATATTTTTCCTGTAATGGTAGTGCTGGTAATTGTTTAATATCGAGCGAGCATCTTGGATTGTTGAATTCTTCTTCTCAAATGTCGAATGTCACAATTAATGCAACTTTATATGGATCCAGTTTTGCTCTATGGATTGCCTTCATATGGAGAGAATGTTTACCTGGTGAGTATCTTGACAATTCAACTAACCTTTGTACAGTTTGTCCACCAGGATTCTATTCCGCAAATTTTTCTGATTGTAATCAATGTGAAACTTCATCACAAGTTGCGACCTGCATGGGAGGTAATGCTATGAATGTAACAGCAGGATATTGGAGAGAACCAAACACACAAAATATTTATCCATGCCAAAATAATCAAAGATGTACTGGTGGCATTAATCCTCAGGCTCAATGTGCCCTAAATTATAGCGGAGGCTTATGTCAAAGTTGCAATTATACTGGAAATTATGCTTCAGGAGCTGATAATACATGTGTCCTATGTAAGACAAATGGCATGTTGATGCTGTTAGAGACAATTGGTTTCTATTTGGTGGCATATCTCTATGAGCTCTATGTTATCTATATAACAAATCAATCCAATGTAATGTTTATCAGACTATTGAGCAATACACTACCCGAAAAAGAAAAAAAGGAAGCAAAACAAGAATATTTCACAGGTATTTTAATCCGTCTCCTGACAAACTTTGTACAATTTGCCTCGATCATGTTCAGCTGCATCAAATACTATGACATTACTTTTCTTGGGGCAATTACTGGGATCGAAACATATTTAAATTTTATCTCAAATCCCTCAACCCAACTGTCTGATTCTCTGCCATGCCTTTTCATGAGTTTTGGACTTGCGCCTTCTGATGTCACTTATGGCAGAGTAGTTGTTGCCATTGTTGTCCCTGTCATTAAAATTGTATTGACTTTAATTATAGTTAAGATCCTAGCTCGAAACAACAAAGTTCGTTATCCGAAGAACGTCTTTGTTCTTTCAATTACAATGCTAATCACAATGGAGCAACCAGGTCTCCTAATGTTTTTGACATTCTTTACCTCATGTATTCTAACAGATGTCAATGGAGGCTTCTCCATCCTTGACACAAATCTCAAATGTTCAGATTCTGGTTATCTCAACTTTAGAAATTGGATCGTCATACCTACTATGATTTTGTGGGGAATCTTGATCCCTCTTGTCTTGGCTGGAATTTTATTGGCTAATAGAAAAAACATAGATACCGAACATGTAAGAAGAAAATACGGAAATATCATTAACAGTTATAAAAAGAATGTTTTCTATTGGGGCTTGGTAACTATGATTTTCAAAATCGCGCTTCTGGTAGTTTTGGGTCAATTCTTAGCGTCTCCTTCGTATAGTATCGTTGGTTTGACGCTTATGTATATTTACTATTCCCTGTTTACCTATCTGCAGCCATATACGGATCGAAAGTTCATAAATATTGAGAAATATTCAATCATTTGCTATGCCGGTGCAATGCTGATTTTATCTTATTCTGTGACATTGAATATTTCAGGCTGGGTGGGAGTTGCTTTCATAATAGCTATTATGGTGTGGATAGGAATTGTGTTCTGCTTTATTTTCTGGAAAATAGTGAGAACATATTTGAATGTGAGAAATGGAAGAAAGCAAACTGAAGCCGAAAGGTCTCTCTTAGAACAAACTACAGGAAGAAATACATTGGATTTGAAAACTTCTTTTATTAGTTCTAAAGAATCAGATGAGACCTTTTCCGATGACAAAGAAAGAATGAATGAGGTATTATAATATATTTATAGATAAGGATTTACATTTTATTAGTCAATTTCATTTTTGTTTCTCAAAGTTCATATTAGATTAACCAAGTACATCTCTAAAAAAAATTATTAAAAAAAACTCTCGCATATACATTTAAGATAGATGATCAGACAAAAACATGTCCAACATTCAAGTCTCTCAAGATCGTTAAAATTTTGTTAAGACTAACGCCTTTTTCATGCGATACTTTCTCTTATTTTATTCATATCAAAGAAGCGGGAACTAGTTACAAAAAAAAAATTCATTGTACAATCAAATAACTAAATAAACAATATGATGATTTTCAATATATAATTTATTTTTCTCAGATCAAGGCAGATGCTGAAACAATTTAAACTCATCACAAAAACTACCAAGTTTAATGATGATGCTCTTCTCAACTCCAAAATCTTTAAATATGCACTTAAAGGCTGCTATATCTCTCATCTTTACTTGCGGTTTTTCGATAATTCAAAATTATTTGACTATCCAAATAATGACTCTCTTAATAGAATCCTCAAGTATATAAGGCGACTGCATCTACACTTTCAGAGCCCCCAACAGTTCAACAACTTCAATTTCCAGCCATTTCTCAAAAGTTCATTATGCAATGAAATTAAGATTTATGAATATGGGAGATGTTATTCCACGAATCAAAAAATACTATGTTCAACAAAGAGATTACGCAGGCTTGACATTGAAGGTTCATTAAAGGATGATTCTAAGATTTTTCGCTGTATATTACTCTTAAGGAACTTGGAAGTTTTGAACCTTCCTAATGTTAAGAGTATGAAAAAACTATACCTAAATCGAAAATTGACTTCTATTGGGAAACTAGTCATAAGCGAAAACCTCATGAAAGAGTTAGAAAAATGGCCTAATCTCAACAATATTGGTTTCCAAGCCAGCAAAAATCTCGAATCCACAGAGGATTTGGATTTTGATAGAATTCGGCATAATACAAATACCATATTTAAACTCCAAAGTGATAAATCGGTTCTAGGCAAGGTTCTTTCTCAAAAGAATCAATTTGAATCAATTTCAATTCTAAATAGTCTCTTTTTTTCACTTTCAGGGAAAGAACTTGACCCGATTTTTCAACAAAAATGGCTGAAGTCTCTTAAATTGAGCGCACTCCCAAAGATAACTATGCCAATATGGCGCGATTGTTTAGCTTCAATAGAATATTTTGAGGTTTCATGCTTCCAATCCGCTGAAAATCATGATAAGCTTCTAGCAGAAATGGTATCTTGGCTTTCTCAAGTCAAAATGTTGCGTATCTATATCAATTTTCAAGCAAAATGTATTGAAAACTTATCACATTGTTCCAAATTGTTGAAATTGGAATTCAAACAAATCAACGAAATCACCAGTGAAACCCTTTTATCATTTATGAAAAATATCACTTCATTATCAAATCTTCGATCGATGTCTTTATCACCTGGCAAAATAGTCGACCTAGGTTCCCTAAATAAAGCCTATTGGAGTAAGCTTAACAAATATCTGAAACTTGTTCCTAATCTCCAAGAAATTGAATTATATATAAATTTCAAACTTCAATTCTGCTTTTACTGGTTAAATTCTTGTCGATCTTTGAGAAAGATAGTTTTTTCACATACCCTAGGAACAATCCAGCTAGATTCGGAGCTACTTGATGAACTGGATGAATTTCTAACAACTTTGCCAAATCTGAGAACATTTCATCTTATATACAAAATTGAGAAGATTGGATCATTTGGCTTGAAAAAATTAATAGCTATATTAAAGAAGAAAAGATTAACGGAATGCTTTGTTTGGATTAATGAGGGTTTTACGTTTAAAGGCTTGTATGATTCTTTACGAGTATGAATGGATCAGTAGTTCATTCATGTCAGCTTTTATTATTGTCTAAATAACTCTATTCATTAAAATGGTCATTATTTGTTAATTTGGATTTTCAATGGAATAGATACTTTTATTTAATCTCAAAACTCTAAACTACTAGAAAAAAGGGCTCATTTTCTATTGTTTATTTACTTATTTTATTGTCATAAATTGGCTGTCCTACCTTTTTCATTACTTACCAAAATTCATGCATATCTTTTACAACTATCCTCAGTCATAAAACATTCATATCATTGATCAATCAGATCATTATCAAATAAATCTCAATTAAAAAGTTCCTAATTTTCTTCTCATCATTCATCCTTAAAAGATATTATCCACATCCCATCAACTTTCTCCACCACTTCATCACTTCCCATCTTACTCCTCCTTTCAATCTCCACTTCTCTATCCTCTATTTCCTCTACCGCCCTTTCCTTCATCTCCCCAATCTCTCCTTCCTCTTCATCATTTTCCTCTCTCTCCTTTCTTTTTCCCACCATCTCTTCACCATTTTGGAGCTTTTCTTCCCTCTCACTTTTTCTCTTCTTCACAATCGAATCTTTGAGCTCCAAAATCTCCTGTGCCTTCAGCAAGTATTCCTCAGGATGACAAATCGGACAACAATGGATTTTCTCCCAACACTCTGGATGAAAATAATGAGTACAATTCTCAGGAAAATCGATCCCTTCACTTAGGGGCTTCATATGAAATCCACATAATTTACAATTTTTTCTCTGGTCTCTCTTTCTACGCTTCTTCTTCTTTTTCTTGACAATTATCTCTCCAGGTTCCGTTGTTTCTTTATCAAAGATAGAAGAATCAACCCCTGCTCGTTGATAAAACATACTTGTAGTGTAATGGCTCCCTCGTTCAAAGAAGAATTGATCAAGGACGAATGGTGAAATGGCTTCAATAGGCAAAGTTATGCTAGAATCGTCTTTCCTTTTCATAGTGACTTGGGGTTCTGCAGGAGGAAGGTGAAAGAAAGCGATGATAGAGGTGTAATCTCGGAAGTAAGTCTTAGGTTCTAGGGTTGAGTTCATTAGGTTTTTTTTTGCTAATTATTATAAAATAGATAAGTAAAAATCCTAAATACTTTAAATTTGAATTTGGTATTAATAGAGCTAAGTTCGAAAATTTGGCAAGGATTTACACGTATCAAATTATATATAAAATAAATCTGATATAGCAGTAACCTCAATTTATTTAATCAAATCTGTTTATCACACTTTTTCGTTGGAAAATACTTAATTATTTGACGGATTCTCTCTAGTTTTGCTCAGAAACTTATCAAATTATGACATAATCACCTTGCTATCTGATACTTAAAGTCATATTTGATTTCAATGTAATTGATATATAGACTAGAACAATTTGAATATCTTAGAATAAAGTTCAAATGATTTCTGTGAATAATAAATACATAATTATGAAATTTTTCCATACAATTCAATCATTCTGAACATATCGGTACCTTCTCAATTAATTTTTAGCTTGAGTTTATCTCATTAAGGGTATAGATCTGACTAGAAATATAATTAACTTAAATCTCTTTAATTACAGCCTAAAAAATATCCTCACTTCTTCCAACTTCATTTCTTTTAGCTTCTGACATAACTTCTTGAATGTCTCTGGCTTGATCTCACACCTTAAAATCTCATTTTCTTCCATTGCCAATCTTACCAACCGAAATAAAGTATCAAAGCCCTCAATGAAGACAGCGTCGATATCCCTTCAGCCAAGTACTCAAATCCTTCATCTGTAATTTCATAACATCTCATCATTAATATTAGTTCTTTAATGGCATTACCCAGAAAAATTAAGATTGAGAGTGTGTAATGGAGAAGATGATGAGAACCCTTTGCTAAAATTCTTAAATCCTTTTCCAGTAATTTGTTTGCAGCTAAATTGGATTAGGATTCTGATGACGTAGGCATTTTACTCGTAAAAGTTGACTTCAAGGGTTGTTAATTTGGGGAATTGTGCTAAAGATAGACACAAATTATTACAAACATCATCAGTGACATTTGAATTCCTTTAGAGTATAATAAATTTCATTCTAAGTATTACAGGGTGAGGTCTAGTCGAAGATTCAATAATCCTGACTCTATTTTTTCACTCTCTTGAGACCGATTAAACTTGATCTCACAGCTTTAATTGTAAATAGCGCTTCTTTAAGGAGAGTACCTATCAATTGTAAGATCTAAGCTTCCCAATGAGCTTAAAGAAATTACAGTCTCCCAAATATTAGTGGCGCTCTTTTCAGAAATTCCAGTACACCTGTGATAACCTGTAATAAATTGCCTAAAAAAGTTTACTTTGAAAATTTTAGATTCAGAAGTTCAAGGGAAGGAGAAGATTGTATTGCTTTTAACAAGTAAAAACAGCCTTGATCTGAGAAACTTCTACATCTTCAGTAATGAATTGATATTTAAAAATCCATAATTTACCCTGTAAGATTTAAAGTGCAGCTTTTCAGAGGTAATAAAGTTTGGGTTATTTGATTGAAAGTTGAGAAAGATTCTCCTGTCAACATTCCACAACTAACACAAAAGTAAAACTGGTTACCTTAATGTCCTTACTGACAAATATTTAAACTAAGATTCGATAGTGAATGCAATGGTTCTAATTCTTGCAAAAAACAAGCACAATTCTTTTCCGAAAAGTGATTCCCCCTACAAATTGTTACCCTTTCCATGCTTGCTTTTACTCTCTAAGGTGAATTTTAACAGAGTCTGATTGCACTAATTTCTGTATTTGATCACCTAATCCTCGATCAGGGAACCACGAAATAGTAATCTCTTGACTTGTAGACTGATTTTGAGATGCCTCTATCATTTCAGGTGGAACGTTAATTTTCTGCTTGGGAAACTTCCAAAATCTAAATTGATAATAAAGATGGACATATTATCCTTACCCAGGAAGTTCCAGATGAAGTATTTTCAAAGTGCATAATGATTTGATTGATTTGGATAGAGAACAATACCCTTCATCTGTGATTTTTGAGTTTCTGGTATTAAAAAGTTAATTTGATCAATGAGGGATTACCCAAGGATTTCGAGACTAAGTTCGTCTAATAAGCCTGCTTTTTCTAAGGCCTTTGCTAGATCGACACAGCCTTCATTAGAAAATCTTTGACAACTAGGACAAATTATGTTTCAACAAGGAAAATTAAATACCCTTTAAAGGTAAGACGTAGGAGAGTTAATCTGGAGAATAAGTTGGGGTCTTGATTGAAATTCTCAAATGCCTTGCCAGTTATTTGGCTACAACTTGAAATATTCAGCCATTTTATTTCATTAAAGCTTTACTTAGGCAAATTCAATCGTAAAATCTTCAATGACTTCAATGGTAATAATCCTAATAATATCCAACCAAATTCTTTATCAGTCACATGATGCTTTCTACAATACTTTAATAATTGGGTTAATAATTTTACCCTGTAATATTGAGATCAAGGGCCTCTAATTCGACAAGTTTGGAAAATTGGTTACAAGCTTCGGATATCTCTTTTTCAAAAATCCCATTGATATTGAGGGTTAACGTTTTCTCTTGCCCCAATTGTTCTAATTGATTCGGTAATTCGCTAGTTATTGTCAAAGGGCAGTCCCACACTCTAACGAATCATTATTTATCGGAGTAATATACTTTGAAAATGAAAGATTAATATCTCTTAAATATTGCAAGGACTTCATTGCATCAGATAACCCAATATATCCTTGATCCGTTATGCCTTTATTCCTTGAAAAATTATTAATTTTTTCATTAAGATAATATACCCACTAATATCAAGCTTCAAATTTTGAATTGTTGAGATAGATTTAATCACTTGGGCCAAGAATAAACTTCCTTGATCTGAAAAACTCTCACATCTTTACATAATCAATATCATTGAATAATTAGTTTACCCTGAAAAATTTGCAGTGAGGGTTAGTAGTGACAACATTGAAGGGCCTGTTGATCCTACATTGAAGTGTTGAAATCCTGATCCAGTTATTTTTGGGCACCTTAGATATGTAATGGAATACAATGAATTGATCAACATACTTGCTAAAATCAAGCTCAAGAACTTGAAGGAACTTAAGAAGTCCTAAGCCTTTCCATAAATCATCGCAAATCTGATCATCAAGATTGTTGTTTCTAGACTCATTAGATATTATACATGGGGAGTACTGATCGAATTTAAGAGAAAGACTTCGTAATGAGGAAAAAAACTTGAGAGCAAAGTTCAAATTCTCAAATCCTTCGATAGGTTTATCAATGAGATTGGGTATAATATTTGTCCCGGATTTAGGAGGTTTGAATACAGTTATTCTTTTTTCTATCTTGCTACATTCTTTAAGAATAAATGGCTTCTTTAAAAAAGATACCTGAAAACTCAAGATCAATTTTTTGCAATAAGGTTAAGGATCTGATGGTTTTCGATAGGTAGGTTAATGCTGAATAGTTGAGTTCGGAGTCTCTTTAAATAAAATGTTACTTTATTGAACTGAATATCAGTACTGAGAGAAAGTAATCTTGATCGTTTTCAATAAAGAAAGCTGCTTACATCCTCGAAAAATTTTTTGGTATGCCTCTGATGTTATTGTTCCGCAACTACATTAATACCGATAAATTGTTATCTTACAATTCAAAAATTAGACAAAGATATCGCAATGATTTCATCAATTTAAAGGCCCGAGCTAGTTCTATACGATCCTTATATTTTCCTGTAGTTCTTTTCATTCGGTATTATTTTTTATTAGTCATTTTCTTACGTGTCAAAAGACAATTTTGTTGGCCCTAAGCTCTGAAAGGGTCCGATAAATGTTCTTATAAATTTCTTCAAACGAGAACCTTTCATATCTGTTAAATCATATTCAAAATTCTTCACAAATTTTAGTTTTCCAGTTTTCCAAAGCCTTTTAGCAATCCTGATCCCAAAACGATTGAAGACTTTTGAGTCATCCAAAGAATAATCAAGATTTATTAGACATGGGAGATTCTTCTTGACCCTCGCAGCCTTTTTTTTATCTAGAGTTGACAAATCGCTTAATGGTTAGAGTCCAACTTAATAATTGTTACAGGTCATAAACCTTCTTTGAAAAAACTGTGTAAGGTGGCTTAGTTATTGAGGAACCTGATACAATGGACATACTCTCGAGTGGCTTAGTGCCTAATAAGTTAATAATACTGTATCAGCCTTTGGAAACCTTTCAGAGGCTCTAGGTTTTGCATATGATTTATTTTGAGTTTAATTTGAATTTATTAAACCAGGGTTTTTTTGGTAGTTGAGAAATTTTAGACTTAAATTCACTTTAACTTAAACTTTTCTTATCATGATAGATAGTTAAAGAACATTTTTAATGGTTTGGAGGACAAATGTATCAGATAATTAACTTCTTAACTTGAAATTATTGTTGAAACAGCCATACAAAAATTTCTATTCAATATAAGCATTATGAAATGTTTTGCAGGAAATCTTCTAGTTGGACATGATCTCAGCAAGAGTATAGAACTGACTAAAAAATGAGATTAAATTAATTCTTTTGATTACAGTTTATAAAAGATTTGAACACTTTCCAATTTCATTTCCTTTATCTTCTGGAATATAAGCTGAAATTTTTCATCACTTATTTTACACCTCACAAGTCATTTTTTGAATATATCATCTTACCAACTGAAATAAAGCACCAGCATCTTCAAAACAGGCAATCTTGATAATCCTTCAGCCACACACTCACATGCTTCATCTGTAATTTCATAACATCTAATAATCAGCCTTTATAATTTTAGAAAAAATACCCATCAAATCGGAGATCCAGAGACTGTAATGTGGATAAAAAAGAGATTCCTTTACTAAAATCTTTAAATCCTTCCCCAGTAATATTATTGCAACTAATGTAAATTAAGATTCCCTGTGAGAAAAGCTTTACTTAGAGAAATCGGCTTCAAGGGTTGTTAGTTTGGGTATTTGATTCAAAGATAGCCATAAATTGTTACAAGCCTCATTGGTCACTTGGGAATTTCTTTAAAATCGAATGGGTTTCAATTTAATACACTTACTGTGCCAGATTTAAATGAAATTTTGCTATGTTGGATTCAGTATTATCCTCTTTAGAATCGCTCAATTTTTTTCTATTAAAATTGAACCCACCACTTTAAATAAATGATTTATTGACTTAAAAAATTTACTTGTCAATTTTGAAATCTAGAGTATGCAATTTGCTTAGAGAAATAGAGGCGTTCCACAGATTGGCATATACTTCTTCAGAAATTCCAACGCATCTAAATAATTAGTCAAATTTTCTTTCAACTTCTTACTGTGTAAAGTCGATTTGAAGAATTTCAAGCGAAGAAGCACATTGTATGGCTTTAGACAAATAAAGGCTTCCCTCGTCCGAGAGCCTTTTACACCTTGAGAAGAATTGATACTCAAAATTAACTATGACTTACCCTGTGAAATTAAAAGTAGCAGCTTTCAGAGGAAGTAAAGTTTGAGAGATCTGATTGGCGGTACTGAATCCAGTTCCTGTCAGCATCCCACAACTAAAGAAAATCAAACAATGGCAGTACTGTATCTGACTTGCTAAAATTGAAGCTTAAATTTGAGAGTGAATGCAATGATTTCAATTCTTGAAATAAAAGTTCACAATCCTTATCTGAAAAATGATTACCCCTTGAAAATAATTATGGCTTATCATTAAATATACCCTGTTAGACTAATATTAACAGATTCTAAAGGCGCTGATGTCTGAAGAGCTTCTGATATTCTCCCTTCAGAAACCCATGGAATACTAATATCCCACCCATTATTTGATGTTGACTTTATTAATTTAGGCGGGATATTAATTTTTTGTTTGGGGAACTTCCAAAAACTTGAATAAATTATTAATTTAGAATTGTTGTTCTACTTTGGAAATTCTAGATGGAGTTCCTTCAAGTTGGGTAGGGTTTTGATAGTCTCAGATAAACAGCAAAAACCTTCATCTGTTATTTTAGAACTTCTAGGTGGGGTAACTTAGTATAAAGATAGTGTTACCCGACGAGATTAAGATGGAGGTCCTCGATTAAGACAGATCTTTCCAAGGATTTTGCTAAACAGACACACCCTTCATTTGTAAATCTTTTACATCTTGAAATTTTAATTGTGTTAGTAATTATTTATGCCCATTTAGATCAAGAGAAAGTATCTTTAATCTGGAAAATACGTTAGATTCTTTATCTAAGCTCTCAAATGCCTTTCCTGTTATTTGGCCACAACTTGAGTCATTCAGTTATTATTATTTACATAATCTACCAAGGAAAATTTAGCTGCAGGATTTTTAAAGATCCCATTGCTGATAATCCGGATAGATTCAAACTAAATTCTTTATCTGTCACGTGATTTCTCCTTCAAAAAGTTAATAAACTTTCGAAAATGCTTACCCGTCAATACTCAGATTAAGCTCATCGAATGCTAGTGGTTCCGAAAACCTTTTCCAAAATGCGAATATGGTTTTTTGAAAAATTCCATTAACAGTAAAATTAATATTTCGCTTGTTCGCTTGTTTCGGTAATTCATTGATTGTTGTAAAAGGGCAGTTCCAAGGGCTAATAAATAGAATTCAACAGAAAATTGATACTCAGGAGATGGAAGATGAACAGTTGTTAAAGCAGGTAACAGCTTTATTGTCTCCGATAGAACAATATAACCTTGATCAGTAGGCTTAGAATTACTTTTTAGAATGGAGTATTCACTTTGTTCAATACTTACCAGAATAAACTTAGATAAAGATTTGACAATAGGTTCAATTCTTTGATTCCTTCAGACAAATAAAAATAGCCTTGATCGGTTATGCATTTACTCCTTGGAAGGTTAATTCAGTTTTCTTAATTTTCTGATATACTCATCGATGCTAAGGTGTAAATTGTGAATCTTTGGCAGCAATTTTAGTGCTCTGCTCAAATATAAACATCCTTGGTCTGAAAAATTTTGACATCTTTCATTCATTAGATTTTATTATCAGGAGTTTACCCAGAAAATTTTGCAATAAAATTTTGTAATGGCATAAACGACTGCCCTATATGAAAATGCTGGAATCCTGAGCCAGATATTTTGTTATTGCTAAGAGATATGATGAACTATGGATGAGTGCTATATTACTTGCTGAAATCAAGTTCAAGGAATTGCAAGGACTTTAGAAGTCCTAGGTCTTTCCATAAATCATCACAAATCAGATCATTAAGGGCATTGTTCCTGAGATCATAGGGTATTATTTGAAGAATTTACTTTGGAAATTTAAGAGAAAGACTGTTCAATGAAGAAAAAGGCTTGAAAGCATTGATGAAATTTTCAAATCCTGCTTGTGAATTCTTTTTGTAATCTTTCAGAGTTAGTACAGATTTTGTTTCGTGCAAATTTGGAGCCTTCGATGTTTCTATCCTTTTTTCTATCTTATCGCATTCTTGAATTTAAGTTTAAACCCATTTAAGTTATATACCTGAAAACTCGAGATTGATATTTTGTAACAAACAGAATGACCTGAGTGCTGTTGATAGATATGAAAAAGATGAGTATTGAAGTTCGGGGCCTCTGAAAAAATGTCACATTTTTTGAAATTAAAAAATTACTTCATGAAATTAATCTTGATATCTTTCAACAAAGAAAACTGCTTTAATCTTCGAAATAGCACTTCATATTCCTTTAAAGCGATAACATGACAACTATATTGGTCATTGTAAACTTGTAATTATAATACCATTCAAAAATAAGACTCAGAGAACGTAATGATTTCAGCGATCCAAATATCTTTGAGAATGGTTGAAATTCCTTATTCTCTAATATTTTAGTCCTTTATGTCAAAATTATATGTGATTGTTCATTATTTTACATGTTAACATTTAATTTAGTTGGTTTCAAAATCCTTAGGGATTTGATAACCCGTCTTAGAACCTTAAACAAATTGTTTCCTTTGATATCAGTTAAAGAATATTCAAATTTCTTTATAAATTTCAGCTTCCCTGTTTTCCATAATCTTTTAGTACACTGAACCCAAAAAATTAAAGCATGCTTTTTGACCAACGCGTCATTGAAAGAAAAATGTAGGTGCTTTAAGTATGGAAGTTCCTTCTTGATCTTCCCAGCCTTTTTCATGTCAAGTTTCGACATGGTACTTAATCATTAGAATTTGTTTTGGAAATTTTTTACATAATGCGGAGGATATTTGAATAGGGTGGGATAATTCTTTGGGGTGAAGAAGTTGAGTTCCCTTGTAGTTTTTTATCTTGTTCGATGCCTAATTAGTGAATAAAACAAGAGATTTAGAGACTGTCTTGGTCTTCTAGTTTTTGCATATTATTTATTTGTTATTAATGAGAACAATATTAATTTATGTGATAAAAGTTAGAAGCTTTTCATGATATAAAGCCAGAAAGAAAAGTTAAGGTTTTTCTATATTAGTTTGGAATTGAATTGAATTTAAAGTTCATTGATCAGATTGTTTAAGAATTAATTCACTTAACTTTGAAGGTTTCTCACACTGGAAAGAAAATTAGAATACATTAAAAAAGTTTTTTTTTTGGAAGAATAAATGTATCAGATATTAATGGTAACATAGCATCTAATAATAAAATTAATGATTTTATAAAAATACCCAGCAAATCTGAGCTCCAGAGAACGCAATGAGGATAAAGAAGATGAGATTTCTTTACTAAAATCTTTAAATCCCTCCCCAGTAATATTGCTGCAACTAAGAAAAATCAAAACTCCTTGTGATAAAAGTTCTACTTAGAGAAATTGATTATAAGGGCTGTTAATTTGTGTAAATGTGTTAAACAGAGCCATAAATTATGACAAACTTCATTGGTTATCTTAGCATTCCTTTAAAATTGAATGAATTACATTCTAATTCACTTACCCTGCTAGATTTAAATGCAACATTTCTAAGTTGGATTCTATCTTTTCTTCTTTGGACTCGTCCAAATTTTTTCTAATAAAATTGATCCCGCCACTTTAACTAATTGATTTATTCACTCAAAATTTTACCTATCAATTGTGAGGTCTAGGCTATGTAACATGCTTAGAGAAAGCACAGAGTTCCAGATCTCCGAATACCCTTCTTCAGAGATCCCAATACATCTATTGTAGATAATCAGTCTATTCTCTGTACAAGCCTTACTTTGTGAAATTGATTTGAAGAGCTTCAAGGGAAAGTGAACATTGGATGGCTTTAGACAAATAAAGGCATCCTTCATCCGAGAACCTTTCACATCTTGATATAGAATTGATACTCAATTAGCTATTACTTACCCAGTGAAATTAAAAGTAAGTTTTTTCAGGGGGAGTAAAATTTGGGAGATTTGATTGGAAGCAGAGAATGCGGTTCCTGTCAATAAGCCACAACTAAAATAAAAATCAAGCCATGAAAGTATTTTATTTTACTTACTAAAATTGAAACTTAAATTTGAGAGTGAATTCAATGATTTCAATTCTTGCAAAAGAAGCTCACAATCCTTATCCGAAAAATAATTACCCCTTGAAAATAACTATTGCTTTTCAATATATATATATATATATACCCTGTTAGGATAAGATTAATAGATTTTGGGGACGTTAATGTTTGAAGGGCTTCTGCTATTCTTCCTTCAGAAACCCATGGAATAATAATATCCCATCCATTATCAGATGTTGATTTTATCAATTTAGGTGCTGTCTTAATCTTTTCTTTGGGAAACTTCCAAAATCTTGAATAAATTATTAATTTGGAATGGCCATTCTACTCTGGAACTAGGTGGAGAACTTTCAAACTGGCTAAAGTTTTGATAGTCTCAGATAAACAACAAAAACCTTCATCTGTTATTTTAGAGCTTCTGAATGAAATTAAATAGATTATAGGGGTATTACCCAGTGATATCAAGATGAAAGTCTTGTAAGGCAGAGTTTTCCAATGATTTTGCTAACCAAACACACCCTTCATTTGTAAACCTCTTACATCTTAGCAATTTTAATTGCGTTTGTAATCATAAATACCCATTGAGATCAAGAGAAAGTATCTTTAATCTGGAAAATAAGTTAGCTTCTTGATTTAGGCTCTCAAATGCTTTCCCAGTTATTTGACCACAGCTTGAATAATCATTCATTTAAGAGTATTTGATTAATTTACAATGGAAAATATAGATTCAGTGCCTTCAGTGACTCTATTGTTGATAGTCCTAATAGTATCAAACTAAATTCTTTATCTGTCACATGATTTTTCCTTCAAAAATTAATAAAATTTCAATGATCTTTACCCAGAAATACTCAGATTGAGCTCCTCAAATTCTATTGGTTTCGAAAACTTTTTCCAATCAGTAAATATGATTTTTTGCAACATTCCATTAACACTATAATTAATATTTAGCTTGTTCGCTCGTGAAGTCGATTCCAATTGTTTCGGTAATTCATTGGTTGTTGTCAAAGGGCAGTTCCAAGGCCTAATAATTAGACTTTAACAGAAATTTGATACCTAGGAGCTGGAAGATGAACAGTTGTTAAAGAAGGGAGCGTCTTTATTGTCTCAGATAAAGTAATATAACCTTGATCTGTGGGTTTAGAATTACTTGTAGAATGAAGTATTCACTTAGTTCAATACTTACTTGCGTAAACTTAGATAGAGGGTTGACAATAGGTTCAATTCTTTGATTCCTTCAGACAAATAAAGATAGCCTTGATCAGTTATGCATTTACTCCTTTGAAAATTAATCCATTTTTTTTAATTTTCTGGGATACTCGTTGATGCTAAGTTGTAAATTGTGAATCTTAGGCAGCAACTTTAGTGTTCTGCTCAAATATAAACATCCTTCATCTGAAAAATTTTGCCATCTTCAATTCATTAGGTTTGATTATCATGAGTTTACCCTGAAAAATTTGCAATAAAAATTTGTATCGGCAAAAATGACTGTCCTAGAGAAAAATTGTGGAAGCCTGAACCAGTTATTTGTTTACAACTAAGATATTTGATGAACTAGAGAGGAATTGATGTTTTACTAGCTAAAATCAAGCTCAAGAGATTGTAAAGACTTTAGAAGTCCTAAGTTTTTACATAGATCTTCACAAATCGAATCAGTAAAGGCACTGCTTCTTATATCATAAGGTATTATTCGAAAATTTTACTTTGTGAATTTAAGAGAAAGACTTTTCAATGAAGAAAAAGGTTTGGAAGCATTGATGAAATTTTCAAATCCTGCTCGTCTAGTCTTTCTGATATCTTTTCGATTTAGTACAGAACTTTTTTCTTGATAATTTTGAGGCTTCCATGGTTCTATACTTTGTTCTATCTTATCGCATTCTTTTTAAATTAAGTTAAACCTTTGTAAGTTAGTACCTGAGCATTCAAGATTGATACTTTGTAATAAAGATAATGACCTGACGGTTGTTGATAGATAAGAAAAGGAATAGTAATGGAGTTTAGTGCTACTGAAAAATTTCATATTTCTGAAGTAAAAGCGATTACTGTTTAATATTAAGCTTGATATCTTTTAACAAATAAAGCTGCCTGAAGTTTTGAAAAAGCATTTCAAATCCCTTTGAAGTTATATTTGAGCAGCTATAACGATCACAGCAAATTAAACATTATAATACGATCCGAAATATAGATTCAGAGAACGCAATGATTTCAGCAATTTAAACATCTTTGAAAATGTTCGAAAGACTTCATCATTTAATCCCCAATTCCTTTAAGTCAAAATTATCTTCAATTGTTCAAATTTTTTACATGCTGACATTGAATTTAGAGAGCTTCAAAATCTTTAGGGGCTTGATAACCCTTCTTAGGGTGCTGGATAACTCGTTTTCTTCAATACTAGTTAAAGTGACTACAAATTTCGTTTTAAATTTCAGTTTTCCAGCTTTCCATAACCTTTTAGTGCACTGCATCCACAACAATTCTCCATGTTTTTTTGCCAAGGTTTCAAAATACTGAAGGTAAAACTCAAGGTGTTTTAAGAATGGAAGTTTCTTTTTGATCTTCCTAGCATTTCTGGTTTCAAGTTTCTACATATCGCTTAATCATGAGCGTTGATTTTGGAAATTTGTTACATAATGCGGATGATGTTTGAATAGGGTAGGATAATTCTTTGAGTTGAGGAAATTGAGTTACCTTTTCGATTTTTATCTTGTTCGAGGCCTAATTAGTGAATGAATGAAGGGAATTGGAGACCTTTTTGGTCTTGTGGTTTTTGCATATTATTTATTTGATATTTAATTAAGACAATATTGATTTGGGGGATTTTGCTTGTATTGACGAGAATTGTAGTCATCGATATCTTTGTGAGGAAAATGATTTAATATTTCCATACAAAGTAAACCAAACATTTACTAAAATCAGCCATTGGTGTTCATTACTTTAGAAATAAATTGGATAGGCACATGATATGAAGAGAAAGACCAGAGAATAATCTACTAAGAAGCTAATATACTTTCATATTAACATGTATACATAATTAGATTCTCTTTAAGGCAGTTCCTGTAATGAGCCTGGACTTGATTTATATTTTTTAGATTTTTGTTCCAAAGCTATCCCATCATCTTCTTCCAATTCCTTCAAAATAAAGTCAGTTTCTGCATGGAGAAGCTTCCTCAATTCAAAGTAATATTTAGTATAGAGAGATTGCTTGCATGTTACATTATAATGGATCAATTCTAGGAACAGCTTTTCCATTTTATTCACCTCTGATAAGGTAAAGAAAGGGTATATATAGGCGAAATCTGCATTAGCAAGATAATGGTCATCCCAAACTTTCTGAGCCACTAGAAAAGAGCAAACCAAAAGAGGTCTCCAAGTAGTGGGATGTAATGTCAGATCAGTCATAGTGGTCAGGCGATTAATATAAATAAGAGAAAGAATACAGCATTCTGGCTGGAATTGGCCGCATTCATACAAGCTCTGTAGAAAATCGTCAATGTTTTCAATAGTTGGGGGTGCTCTCAAAAGAGCTTTTTTCTCTTCAGTGTATTCTTTAGGCTTGTTATTAATATAATTCTCTTCACTGAACATAAAGAGAATACTTTCAGGGTCTAACTTCAAATCTGAAAGGATGTTATCTTCAATTTGATGATGAAGATAGATTGAAATAGCTTTAGTCAAAGCCTTGGTATTAGGATTGTATGGTGTGGATACTTTAGTAGAATAGGTTGTTAAAGAGCGTTTTGGTGTACGGCGAATGGAATCCATAGATAGATTATGAGTAATTTATAGCTGGGTTTGTTACTTTTGTTAATTTTCAACTAGGTAACATGTTATATATATTACCTTGTGGGTTGTGTATTCTGATCAGGCCTGATCGGTAATTGTATGATCAGAAATAAGGGTTGCTATCTATCTATTCCCTATCAATAGATAGAAGATCCGAATCTATCTTAAGTATATGAACTAAAGGTTCTAATGATAGAGTGTTTGATAGGATAGAGAACGCTTCTATCAAATTTTAGCCTCAGAATGTGTTTATTTTAGAGTAGGTGATAAAACTGGACCAAACAAATTGCAATATGGCCTAGCCAAAAAAGTTGACTCAGCTATCCAGGGTTTCCAGACCTTTGAAAAAATTAGAACCACACACACTCCTTTTCCATTAGAATTTGAGTTTTGGAAGGACTACAATATCCCAGAGTTTTTTGCATTGAACAGAATAAGTCTTAAGTTACTTAATCTCAAAGGTTGTTTACAAGGAAAAATAAATGAAAACAAATTGAGGATTTTTTTTGTGGGAGAATAAATGTATCAGATAGTTATTATAATTCTTAACTAAAAATTATTGTTTAAATGAACATTTATATGTTTTTCTATATAATGTAATTATTATATGAATTCTTTCTCAGGAAATGTTCTAGTTGGAGTTGATCTCAGCAAGTGTATAGAATTGACTAATAAACGAGATTAAATTAAATCATTTTAATTACAGCCTAAAAAAGATCTGAACAGCTTCCAATTTCATTTTCTTTATCTTCTGAAATATAGTTTGAAACTTTTCCTCACTTATTTTACACCTCACAACTCATCTTTTTAATATATCATCTTACCAACTGAAATAAAGCACCAATATCTTCAATGAAGGCAATCTTGATAATCCTTCAGCCACATAATCACATGCTTCATCTGTAATATCATAACATCTAATTATTAATGTTAATAAATTCATAAATATACCCATCAAATCTGAAATCTAGAGAGCGCAATGAAGATAAAGATGAGATTCCTTTACTAAAATCTCTAAATCCCTCCCCTGTAATATTATTGCAACTAAGATAAATCAAAACTCCTTGTGATAAAAATTTTACTTAGAGAAGATGATTTCAAGGACTCTTAATTTGGATAATTGTCCTAAGGATAGCCATAAATTATTACAAACTTCATTTGTCGCCTTGGAATTTCTTTAAAATCGAATGAATTTCATTCTAATTCACTTACTGTGTTAGATCTAAACGCAGCTTTGCTAAGTTAGATTCTATCTGATCTCCTTTGGGCTCATCAAAATTTTTTCTATTTAAATCGAATCCACCACTAAACTAAATGACTTATTCATTCAAAAATTTACCTATCAATGATGAGGTCTAGGCTATTTAACATTCTTAGAGAAAGCACAGAGTTCCAGATCTCCGAATACCATTCTTCAGAGATCCCAATACATCTATTAAATAATCAGTCTATTCTCTGTCAACACCTTACTTTGTGAAATTAATTTGAAGAGCTTCAAGGGACGGTGAATATTGTATGGCTTTAGACAAATAAAGGCACCCCCCATCAGAAAACCTTCTACATCTGTATAGAGAATGAATACTCAATTGGCTTTTGCTTACCCTGTGAAATTAAATGAGGCAGTTTTCAATGGGAACAAAATTTGAGAGATTTGATTAGAGACCATAAATCCTGTTCCTGTCAGCATACCACAACTGAAACACATCAAACCATGGCAGTAGAGTACCTTACTTGCTAAAATTGAAGCTTAAATTTGAGAGTGAATGCAGTGATTTCAATTCTTGCAAAAAAATCTCGCAATCCTTATCTGAAAGATGATTACCCCTTGAAAATAATGATGGCTTATCATTGATATACCCTGTTAGACTAATATTAACAAATTCTGAGACCACTGATGACTGAAGGGCTTCTGTTATTCTCCCTTCAGAAACCCATGGAATAATAATATCCCACCCATTATCTGATGATGACTTTATCAGTTTAAGTGGTATGTTAATTTCTTGTTTAGGAAATTTCCAAAACCTTAAACTAATTATTAATTTGAAATTGTTGCTCTACTCTGGAAGTTCTAAATAGAGCATCTTTAAACTGGGTAAGGTTTTGATAGTCTCAGATAAGCAACAGAAACCTTCATCTGTTATTTTAGAACTTCTGGACAAAATTAATTACAATTAAGAGAGTGTTACCCAGTGAGATCAAGATGAAAGTCTTCTAATAGGACTGATTTTTCCAAAGATTTTGCTAAACAGACACACCCTTCATTTGTAAATCTTTGACATCTTTGAAAAATTTAATTATGTGTAATCATTAATACCCATTGAGATCAAGAGAAAGTATCTTTAGTCTTGAAAATAAGTTAGCTTCTTGATTTATGCTCTCAAATGCTTTCCCGGTTATTTGACCACAACTTAAATCATTTAGTTATTAGTATTTGATTAATTTACCAAGGAAAAATTATCTTCAAGATTTTCAGCGAGGCTATTGTTGATAATCCTAATAGTATCAAACTAAATTCTTTATCTGTCACATGATTTTTCCTTCAACCATTAATATATTTTGATGGTATTTACCCAGCAATACTCAAGTTGAGTTCCTCGAATGCTGGAGGCTCCGAAAACTTTTTCCAGCCCGTGGGTCTAGTTCTTTGAAACATTCCATTAACATTAAAATTAATATTTCGCTGGTTCCCCTGTGAAGATGAGTGTAATTGTTTGGGTAATTCTCTAATTGTTGTGAAAGGACAGTTCCAAGGGCTAATAAATAGAATTTAACAAAAATTTGATACCTAGGAGATGGAAGATGAACAGTTGTTAAAGAAGGTAATTGCTTTATTGTCTCAGATAAAGTGATATATCCTTGATCTGTGGGCTTAGAATTGCTTTTTGTAATGTAATATTCCCTTAGGTCAATACTTACTTGACTAAACTTAGATAAAGATTTGACAATAGGTTCAATTCTTTGATTCCTTCAGACAAATAAAAGTAGCCTTGGTTAGTTATGCATTTACTCCTTGGAAAATTGATTAATTTTTCTATATTTTTGAAATACTCTTCGATGCTAAGTCGTAAACTTTGTATCTCCGGCAGACATTTTAGTACTTTGCCCAAATATAAACATCCTTGATCTGAAAAATTTGGGCATCTTTAATTAAATAGGTTGATTAACATGATTTACACTGCAAAATTGGCAATAAATTTTTTTACTGGCAAAAATGACTGCCCTGATGTTAGATACAAATTCTGCAATCCGGAACCAGAAATTTTTTTACAACTAAAATATTTGATCAACTATGGAAGAGTTGCTTTATTACTAGCTGAAATCAAGCTCAAGGAGTTGTAATGATTTGAGAAGCCCTAAGTTTTTCCATAAATCTTAACAAATTGGATCATTGAGACTATTGCTTCTGAAGCCTTTAGGTATTATTGAAAAAATTACTTTGTGAATTTAAGAGAAAAACATTTTAATGAAGAAAATGGCTTGGAAACACCGATGAAATTTGCAAAACCTGCAGCTGATCTTTCTCTGAAATCTTTCGGGTTTAGTACAACATTTTTTTCTTGCAACTTTGAAGGCTTCAATGTTTCTTTGCTTATTTCTATCATATGGCACTCTTGTTAAGTTAAGTTAAACAGATATAAGTTTTATACCTGAGAACTCAAGATTAATATTTTGTAATAAAGATAATGCCCTGATGGTTGTTGATAGATCAGACAAGGAACCATATTCGAGTTCCATACATCTTGAAAAAGTTTCATATTTCTGAGTGAAAAGTATTACTTTTTGAAGTTAATCTTGAGATCTTTCAAAAAAGAAAGCTTTTTGAATCCCTTAAAGAGCTCTATATATCCTATTGGAGCTATAGTTTGGCAACTACAATGGTCATTCCAGATTTAAATTATCATACAATCCGCAATTTAGACTCAAAGAATGTAATGATTTCAGCGATTTAAACGCCCTTGAGAATGTTCGACATTCTTCATACTTTAATGAGCTAGTCCTTTAAGTCAAAATTATCTTCAAGTATTCTTATTTTTACAAGTTGACATTGAATTTAGTTGGTTTCAAAATTCTTAGAGGTTTAATAACCCATCTTAGAACTTTGGCCAAATCGTTTCCTTTGATATCAGTCAGGGAATATTCAAATTTCTTTAAGAATTTCAACTTTCCTGTTTTCCACAATCTTTTATGGCATCGCATCCAGAACATTAAAACATGTTTTTTGATCATCTGGTTATCGAATGAAAAATCAAGTTGTTTTAAGTATGGAAGTCGTTTCTTGATCTTCTCAGCCTTTCTTTTGTCAAGCTTTGACATATCACTTATTTATTAGAGTCCATTTTGAAAAATTTTACATAATACGAAGTATATTTGAATAACGTTGGATAAGTCTTTCATTCAAGGAAGTTGATATTCCCTTGGGTTCTGTCGGTTGTTTAAAGCCTAATGAGTGAATGAAATAAGGGAATTGGAGACTTATTTGGTTTTCTGGTTTTTGCATACACTTTTATTTGATTTTAATTTGGAGTGTATTAATTTGGGTTTTGTTTTGTGTTGAAGTTGAGCCTATCGTTATTAAATGGCTGAAGTTCGAGGCTTTGCATAAATTTATGTCAATTAGAAATTTGAAGTTATTTTAAGATAGTGATATCATGCGTTTATCAAGAATACAAAGCCAAAGAACCACTATAAAATTTAAGGATTTTTATGACATGCTACAGAACTGCTTTCCTTACTCATGGAGAATCTTTATGCCTAAGATACTCAAAAAACATCTTCCAAACCCTATAGTTTATCCAAAAAAGCTTTAATTTTCATATTCATGGGTGAAAAATCAGTTTACAAGCTTTGTTATGAAGCTAACATTGGTTAGGAAGTCTCAATTACAATTTAGATAAACAAATCTGAACTCAATTTACTAAATTCATTATATAGATCAACAATTGTAAGGAACCTATTTTCATGGAATATTCTATGCCAAATTTACTATTACTAGTTGTAAATTATGCATGGAGCCTGGAGTCGCTTATACCTTAATGATTTATTTATTCCTATAATAGTCAAATCCTGAAGACTAGCTTGTTTTCCGAATAGCGTTGCAATTTGATCAAATTCTTCATAAAAAACAAATCCTGCAGAAATTCTCAGCGATAACTTTTGTTGACATTCCATCTCTTCCAGTAAAGACATTACAAATTCAAAAAATTCCTCTCTAGTGATTTCCTCGCATGTAAATTCAAGTTTTGCATCAATATCTTTCAACTTCAAAATTATATTTTTGAGAATAAGTAATTGCTCATATCCCTCAACTTTAAGTTTTTCACATATAAATTTCGAATCTCCTTTTCTATCGAGCATTTTAACAAAATTGTCAAGTGGGTCAAGCTTATTAATTGAACCTTTAAGTCGCATTTCCTTGATTCCAGTAAATTGAATCAAGTCAGCGTTCAATTTTTCAAGTGAAAATTTAGGGCAAGTGCATATCAGAGAGCTCAATCGAGAATTTGATTCTGAAAACTGATTAAAAAAGGTCCCAATATCAAATTCTCTCGTCCTAGAAGTTATAGTGAGATTCCTTAGGATTGGAATCTGTTTTATAACATTTGGAATCACAAAATTTAAGAAATATGATTCCTCAAAAGATAAATTCAGATCAGTCAAATTTTTTGCTTGCTTCCAGACAGAAATAAAATGGTTGAGTATAGTTGTATCATGGTTCTCACTTAGTATTCCACTCCAGCTTAAATCATTGGATTTCAGATCTAGACTCTCTAGTTGAGGTGTAGGAACGAAGTTTAACAAGAAAGTTATTACTGATTGTGAATTTGGGAGGGATAATCGGAGTGAAATTTTCTTTAAGTTAGTTAGTTTTTCGATTGATTTAATGAAAGAAGACTCGTAATTTATTTGGATTGACAAGAATTCAAGTGATTTAAAACAAGTTGGATTTTTCAGAGTCGATTCCCAAAACTCTAAGCTTTGTCCCTTTCCAATGTGAATTGCCTTTATATTCTGAAAAGATGTTTCTGCAGAAAAAGATTCATAGAAGACTCTATTTTCCAGCCTCAACACAAAGCCTAAAAAAGTCTTTGGGTAGCTATCAATTGCATTGATACTATCAAGTGTTCTTTGGAGATTGAGGTTACTTGGTGGATCTAACTGAATTATCACTATTTTTATGTTTTTCATTCGACAAATTGGTTTTAAATCCAAGAAATCAAACGAGTCGTCACAGGCGTCATTCAACGATATGGTAAGCTTCTGAAGATTTCTGAGGGCTATTAATGTATTCCAGCCAAAATTGTCATAATATTCAATATTTCCTTCAGTAAGGCTAGGAAATAAAGATCTAAATTTGCTTTCAGTGTAGCAAGGAAACTCTGGAAAGCCGCTTTCAATCGTCTTATGTAAGCATTTCACAACTTTTCTTATATTGCCTTTTACTTTAGGAACATCCTCCACTCTTTTGAGATATCTGAGACTTCGAGGATAGTCTATTGATGACCCGCTCTGATCTAGCATGAGAGTATGAGCAAACTTAAGGAAACGTAACTGGGTGTCTAATAAAGTGGATTGATAAGCTATCCGAGATTGGTACTTTGAGCTCATTGTTCAAATAAATTTAGTTTTTTTGTGTGTTGTTTTTATTAAATGCATAGGTAAATCAAGATATTTGTTGTGTTTTCAGAAGCTGAATGGGATGATTGACTTAGATTTTACCAATGGTGGTCAAGTTTACTTTGAATCTCAATTTATCAGAAAATTTACCTTCCGAAAATTATCAATTAAACTCGTTCTATCTGAAATAAGTCAAAAAAGGTCAGCCCCTCACTTAAATGAGATCAACTATGATAAGGTAGAATTCTTTGGTTCCATATTTGATTTAATTCTAGAAGAAATAATTCTAGCTTAAAAAATATTCGACCGTTGTTCAGGTAGAGTTAGGTTTTGTGATGATTAAATATTAAATAACTTTAGTTGGGACAGTAAGTCAGCTGATCATAATATCTATATTCGTAGAGTTAAGATTAATATTTTTTTTTAACAAATCATACTCAAATGCATAGTTAAATGGATAAATTATTTCTTGGCTTGACACATCTCATAAAATCTTTCCACATGCTTCACATCCTCCTGTCCTCCATCCTCTTCCTGAACTCTAACTCCAATTTCCTGTGAGCAATTTTACTTCTTTTTTTGAATAACTATAATATCACAAATAAAATACTAGATGAGTTGAGTACGTTGAGACAAACTCAATATATTTTTCTTCAATTGAACCTGAAAACCTCTCACTGTTCAGCTTTCTGTAACATAATCAACATTATTTCTTTTCAAAAAGAACTCCTTAATTTTCTCGATAAACCTTATTTTTTTATTAGTATTTCCGTCGTGTTGCTTCCAAAATATAAAGAAAAATTCTGCTATCATTGAAAAAATCTTCAATTCTCTTTTCTATTAATGAAGTAAGAGAACATTTTCTATTTAACTACTGATAAAGACTTATAAAGGAACTTGAGTTTCTAATAAGTAAAATTTTCTTTAGTCCAATTTGAAATATAAATTTCTTTTCAAGCTAAAAAAAACTTTAAAAAATTCAGTTTTTCAACTTTTTTTTTTTTTTTTAACTTAGGTTACAGTCCCTGATGGTGATCCCATGCTTGGTAATTCTATCGTTTCTATTGAATAATGATCACAAGATTAAGGCTCCATGAGAGACATTGTAGTGCTTGCCATTTACTGGATTGCTATCCGCCTCAAGCCCCTAGTTTAGGAGGCATTATAGGAAGGGCAGCAGGAACCTACAGTGAATACGATTTCAAACCTAGGTTTGAGAATTCAGAAAAATATATATAATGAAATTAGTAGTGCTATGAAGCAGAGTAGGATTATATGGACTGAAAAGCATCTTTTCGCTTATCTTAAATCACCGACTAAATACATTCCAGGCATAATTTCGAGTGAAATTAGGGTAAATTTTGAAGAGATAAAAAATTGCATTGGAATTGAAAGTGAAGCTGATAGAGCTAATATTATTGCCTATTTGAAGAATCCTGTTTCTTATGATTCATATATCGAGTGTAAGTGTTCTTAGAGCTTTCGCATTAGTCATTTTTTAGGGAACAAACAGTCGAAGAACACAAATTAAATCTAATACATATTACTTGAGTCTCTCGATGATCTTCTACATGATATCTGTGTATTTAATTGGAATAAGTGGTTATCTCTAGTAGACTCTTAAAAGCATAATCTAATTTCTTACTCTAGAATTGATTTTCTTAATTTAAGTAGGAACAACTATATTCAATTATGAGTTTGCACTTTAAAATTATGGCTAAGGTTTGATATTTGTTATCGATAATTAAAAAATTGATGATATACGAAATCTCATATCGATTGTGAACAACAGTACAAGTCTATCTTTTGTGCAATTACTTTAGTGCCTCGAAACTGATTTTGATAATATTGATGCTCTGTTCCATAAAGGTTTCTTCTGATGAGCAAAGCTTTCAAACCATGATTTAGAGCTCCTTCAAGCGACTTTACATAGATCATGATCTCTCGGAAGGTCCCGAAGCTTTTCTCAGAAGCAGAATCTCTATCACTCTTTTTTTCATTTATCTCTAATGCCTTATAATTATACTTAAGACCTAAGATAAATTTTTTCTGGTTACACAAAACATTGCTTAGAAGCATACAAGTTGCGGCAACATCTGAATCGTCCTCTCCAAGTATGTCTTTGAAAATTTTTAATGCAGTGAGAAGATTTTTTTCAGCAAGTTCAAAGTGGCCCAAATAATTTTGGGCTGATCCTAATCCTTGGTAGGCCCGTCCTACATCAGGGTGCTTTTCTCCAAATAATAATAAACTTGACTCCAACAATTCATTGTAAGTTTTTATAGCCTTTTCATAACTTCCTACGTGAAGGTAAAAATTAGCAAGATCATCAATCAAGGAATTGATATCAGGATGGTGACAGTTATAGTATGCCTTGAAGCATTTTAAACTTTGTTCCAGATTCTCGTGGGTTTCTTCATTATTTCCAAGTGCTTGATTGACATCACTCAAACGCTGATATGCTAATCCAAGTTCAAATTCTCTATCTTCACCAGTATATTGTTCCTTAATGGCAAGGGCCTTATCGAACCAATCCTTTGCATCCAAATAACGATCTAAGTCGTATGCACAAGCTCCTAAATTATGATAGGTTCTTGCAATTTCTATCTCATTGGGAGAAAGTTTCTTAAGGTTAATTTCAAGTGCCTTCTGACAAAGAGTTTCAGATATATGAGATTTTCGTCTGGCTCGATATGGTCTAGAGAAAAAATTATAGATCTTTGCTAGAATCAGATGATCTTCTTCGAAATTGGCTTGACATATCTTTAGGGTTTTATCTAGAAGGTGAATGCAGTCATCTACTTGTCCCAGATCCATAAGTATTTCAGAAATTCTGAGATTTACTTCAATTAGGTTTTCAGGCTGATTAGAGATATAGTCGGCTGCCCTCTGGAAACATTTTAAAGATTCATTTAGTTTTGCCTGTTTGTATAGGGATTTTCCTTCTTTGATTAAGGAATTTACCTTTGAGGATATATCTACAGTCATATTTTGTGATGTTGCCATGGATTTTGTATTGATGAGGAATTTTAAGATCGATTAATAAATTTATTATTTCAAGAGGAAATAAAATGATTGATAATTGGACAAATCAACCATGACATTCTGTGATAAAAATGAGATATTGAAGGTATCGAGCTTGTAGCTTTATATTTAACCAGGGAAAAAAAAAAAAAAACATGTTAAGATATTATTAATTGAATTGAAGATTGATTATTCATGCTTTTTACAGTTTATTCTTGATTTCCTCTTATTCTATACTTGCGCATTTTATCCTTAGTAAATCCTACAAATGTACGATATATGTATATTCGAGAAAAAGCTAAGATTCAAGTCATAGTATTTTGACTTACAATGTCTGATGTTGATATCTAGGTCTAAAAATTAGTAATCATAGTGATTTGTCGTCCATTTAGGATAATTTTGATAGTTTGTATGGGATTTGATGACAGAAATACTGGCGTTATGTTCTTAAGGGCTTTTTCAGTAATATTTTTGCACCTATTATCTATGAGTATTCTACAATAACAATATTACTCATCAAAATTTATCTCAAGAGTCGTTAACTTGGTTAAGGGATTTAACAATAGCCATAAGTTATCACAACATTTATCAGTTATATTAGAATTTCTATTAATGATCAATAACTACCACTTCTCAGTTTACCTCATAAAATTTAGATGGAGCTTGGCTAATGAGGTATTTTTTTTGTAGACTTGGGTTTCATCTTTATTAAAATAAAATCCACAGCTATAATTCAAAGACCAACAAAACAAAACTTGCCTATCAATTGCCAAATATAAATTTCTCAAAGATCCAGACGATATAGCACCAACCAATACTTGAGAAACCCTTCTATCTTTAATTTCAACACATCTATATTCAATAATGATTCCATTTTTTACATAATACCCTGTGAAATTGATAAAAAGACTTTGCAGGTGAGTTAAATCCTGCAAGTTTTCAAAGAATTCCTTGAATGCTTCACCAATTATTCTCCCACACCTTTTCTCAGTAAACCTACTTAGTCAATATATCGAGCTTACCCTGTAAAATTTAGGTTCAGCACCCTGAGCAATTTTAATTGAGATAATAGTAACATAATGGAATGAAGATAATTATCAGTAACATGATTTTGTCTATAGAGATAATAGTCTATTCTTGATTTGCACTTACCCTAATATATTGAGATCTACGCACTTTATTGAGGCTTTCTTTTTGAACACTTCTGATATCCCGGACATCTCGTCCTTCAAAATTCCAGTCATATCAATTTCTACAATGCTTGAGTTAATTGGTGATTCTAATTGTTTCAGAATTTGATTAATGGTTCTCCTAGGGCGTAGTTCATTATTAACCTCTCGAGGACAGTTCCATCCTTGATAGTCCTGATAATAATTTTTGAGCTCGGAAAACTCAAGTTTGACCATCCTGAGACAAAACAAAGACTTGATTGCTTCAGATAAAGCTATTATTCCCTCCTTCGTGTACTTGGAATAACTTCTGTTAATCAAATTATTCAAAATACCTACTATGTTCTCTTCATAGATAGATGAAGCATTGATAATGAGCCCAAATATCTAATGCATCTTGCCAAAGCAAAACAGTTTTCATCAGTATGATGACAGCTATCTCTATTAAAATTTAGGGAAAATATCTGGTTAAAATACAGAAAGATTTGAAGACGTAGATCAGGTACTTTGGATAGTAATTTCAAGTAGATTAAAAAGTCTGAGAAAATCCATTTGTCCTTACTAGATTTTCAATATGAGTAGCATTAAACACAATACATTTCGAAGTTGAGAGTGAGAACTTGTGTTACAAAAGTTAATAGTCTGAGTTCTTCCAAGAAAACTTTCGTTTCACTAGATATTTTATTTTTGCTTTTTCCATTTTAATTACTGCAAAACGATTTTAAGAGAAAGATTTTGTAATGGTAATAGATATTTTAAATATCCATGTAGGTTCTGAAATCCTTTACCAATATTCACTAGATGAAGTAGGAAAAAAATGAAATCATGATCTACCTGGAAGATTTAACTTGACATTTTTCAGCAAAGTTAGCCCTCTAAGCATTTTCCCCAAGGGAAGATAAACCTCATCTTTCATTTGATCGCACCTTTATGATCAGTTTTTCAGAAATTAACATGGCTACCGATCGAAATTAAACAATATAGTTTCCAGCAAAGAAAGTTTTCTACATTCTTGAAATATGGCTTGATATCCTCTTGGCGAAATTCTTTGACAACTAAAAAGTAATAAACTCATTTTTTTCTCAATACTTAGAGAAAAATAACCTGAGAACGCGTAATGATCTTAGCCATTTGAAGGCCTTAGATAGCTCCAAGCAATTCTCAGCACTTATTTCGTCATTTCTAAGTAAAAAATAAAGAAAAAATATACAAATACATATAAATATCACATGAAGACCCTTTCACTGACCACAAGTGCTTGAAAAGATTTATTGTAAGCTTAGTTATCTGATAACTTTTTATCTCTCTTAAAGAATAGTCAAAGTTCTCAAGAAATTTGAATTTTCCTGTTTTTGAGGCCCTGTGAAGAAAATTATCCAAAAACTTAAGAGATTTTGATTCAACTGTTGTTTTTTCAAGTGGAATATTGAGATTTTTTGAACAGAATAATTTCTTCTTGCACATCTGAGCTTGCTTTCTTATTTTTTTAGAGATCATATGAATTACTATTACATAAATGAGTCCTGGGTGGATAGAATGTCTTTAGGTACAGAAAGAGAACTTGTAGTTTGTGGATAAGCTCTGGGAAAAGTGATAACGTGGAGGATCAGAGGGGCTAATATAGGGTTTGAAAATTCCATACTATTTATTTCAAGTTTAATGTATTATATAAATCAGATCAATTTTCTGTTCTTAAATCAAGTTCCATAATTTACAATTCATGTTGACTACTTATATCGAGAGACTAGCTCATCTAATTTTCTTTTTGCCATATTAGTGATTCTATAACAGCCAGGAAATGTTAGCTTTAGATCTTTCAAGAATAAGAGTTTCTTAATAACTAATAACAACTCTTCTATCCCTAAATCCGTTATCCCATCACGTCCTTCAAACTCTAAACTTAAATTCTTTAAGCCCACCAAGCTCATAAGTGCCTTAGCTAGTGCCTTTATTCCTGAATCACGTATTTTTAGGCATTCAGTAAAAATTAGAGTCAGATTTGTTAACGAGGTGGCATTTTTGAGAACTGATGATAATTCTATTATTCCTCCATCAGCGATTGATTTACAGCCATGAAATTTTAGGTATAGATTAGTCAAGGCGGATAGATTCTTGATATTGTGAGATAATTCTTTTAATCCTGAGTCAGTGATCAACTCACATTTCGTGAATACAAGAGCTAGATTCGTCAAGGGCGGCAAATCCTTGAAACATTTAATTGCTTGATCACTAACATTAGTGCAAACTGCTAAATTCAAGTTTAGAATTTTTAGATGTTTGAGACTTTGAAGGCAACAGAATAGAATTATAACGCCCTTGTCAGTAATTCTGGCAGGATCTGGAAATCCTCCTGCAAAATTCAGATGTAAAGCTGTTAATGATTTGAGAGCTTGAATACAAGGGGAGATGTTTTCGACTAGCTCGTTATATAACAACCGATAACAATAAGAAAAGCTCAGTGTGAGGCTCGTTAATGATGTAAGAACCTGGATTGAAGAGAGTAGATGTTTTACTCCCTGTGACGTAATCAAAACGCATGAGGCAAGGCTCAAATTTAGAGAAGTCAATAATTTAAGAGTTTGAATGCAAGCAGCTAGACTATAAAGAGCCTTGTCTTGAAGATAAATATTATAGGAGATATCTAAGGTTAGGTTACTCAATGATTTGAGAGTTTTGATACAAGAAACTATGTGCTGAGCACCCTTGGTACGGATTGCTTTACAAGCACAAAAGTTCAAGTGAAGATTTGTTAGTGCTTTTAGGCTTTGAATACAAGAGGACAGATCATAAGCACCTTTGTGCGTAAGGTTAACACAGTTTGTGAAATTTAAGTCAAGAGTCGATAATGAATTGAGGTTTTGAATTATAGATGCCAGGATTTTAACGTCTTTGTCAGAAAATTTAAATGGAGTGCTCAGGTTCACCTTGAGAACTGTTAGTGAATTAAGAGTTTGAATGGTGATGCATGGCCTATCATTCTTGTTAGTGATTTTCGCAGGATTCAAAATAGACCCAGAAAATGCGTTTGATGTTTGAGGAATTGTTGTTAAAGATTTTTGGGTTTGGATGAGAGGGGCGTCTGCTAGCGAGTTGAAATGAGTGTCGATGATAGAGTGGTGATATTCTGGATTTTGGATTTGGTGTAATATGATTTCTTGTGTGGATTTGTTTAGTTTGTCGAAGGCATAGTTTGAATTATTCTGGGTATCAGAAGGGTGGTGGGCTTGATGTTCGTGGAAATGGTCTTGGGGCTGAGGGGTTTCTGGCTTGTTGGATTCTGACTGATTCATTAATATTTTTTCGGTAATTTTATTGAAGCTTGTATTAGGGTTGAATGATTTAGAGTGGATGGGATCAACTCGACTTGAAGAAATGTTGATTTTAAATACTTGTAGTATGTAAGAAATAGGGTTCCAAGGGATATTTCTATGATGAGGGATACCAAATTAGCATGATAGTTCTGTTTTCATTCCATTTTAAAGTCCTCCATAGCTCGAGAACAGCCATCTAGAACTTTTTTTAAAGCAATATAAGCTGCAAGAATCGCTAATTTTTCCGACTTTCTCTTACTTGCCGTAAGATTGTCAAGGAATATGGATTTCTTTACATGAAATATTCTGTATGAATCACAAATGTATGAGCTGTTTTATTATCTTGCTTTCAATTTTTTTCGAACACCGTTCCAAATTTAGTTTTCAATCCACTTTTTTGGAAAAGTTCTTTCACAAACAAATACATCGATAATCACTGAGTACTAATAAATGATGGGAAATTCTTCTGATACTCTAGAGAGAAATGAACAGCCATGGCATCAGGTCACAGAATATTCGATCAGAAATTGATTCCATATCGAACTTCTAAATTCTTTTACTGAAAATTCAATTTCGAATCCCAAATTCAACAATGTAAACAGACTATTTCCTACATCCAATTTTCTGAATGACTGATAATTCTAAAATACCATCCTTTCGACTGAAATTCTATCGTTCTGTAATTCCCTCGCGTCAGCCAGACAAAAGATTTGACAATAACAAAAAAGAGTATTCTCATAGAAATTTCTCGAAAATTCTATGACTTAAGATTTCTCTATATATTCATCAAAAAATCTTGGAAAATAATTATTTTCCCTTAACAATGAGCTACTATTCATTACCATTAACTACCTTATCAGACATTTCTACTGAAAAAAGACCACTCAAAGGTCTCGCTAACACCGAAAGCCCGGTCTATGAGCACAAATTACTTGAATACCAAGCCGAAGCTTGGCGAAGAGCTGACGCTTCTAATATCGCAGCTGACTCATTCAAGCCCAATCTTGATACTACCGTGACCGCGTACAAAAACGAATTAGAAAAGTACAAAGATCTACTTGATGAAGGCATTGAGCAGCACATTTTTGCATCCTATGAGGCTAAACATAATGTTATCATGGGCCACATATCCAAAAGATTCCACGAAAGGCAACTAAAAGCTAATTTAGAACAAAAAGCTGACCAAAATCTCTCTACAGATACCCCTTTAAACAACCAACCTGTCGTCCAAAACTCCCAACCAAACGAAATCACAACCACTCAGACAGTTTCTCCACCAGCCATTGAACACCCTGAAAAACTTCAGTCTTCTAAACCAGAAACCGTAGGAAAAAAGCCATCGAGTCAAAAAAAGGAGCTGGCAGAGAAAAAAACGGCCTCAAAACAAACAAGAAAAATTGAGGAGCGCATACATCAGCCTCTTAAATCGGAGTCTAAAGCTCAAAATAAGCCACAATCAATTAGTGGTAGTAAAACAAGGACCAAGCCATATGATTTTGCTGAGAAACAAATGAAGCATAATGTTAAATATGGACATAAGGGAGGAGTGGCATTATTACCTTAGAATGATTACTATTCATATTTTTCGTTCTACTGGAAAGAAAATGTGTTGTATTCATGTATTGAATATTAGTACAGTTTTATGCGGAGTAATCATTTTGAACTCCTATAGGGATACATGTTCTTGAATTTATTTCTTAATACTTTTTTGAAACCAATGGATCATAAACTTAAATCTCTGATTTCTCTTTCTTTCAAAAAATGAGTAATTAAATAATTTACAAAAGTTGTATCCTCTGAGCCAAGAAATCAATTTCCTCATGATAGGCTGCATTTTATTTAAGTCTAACCTTAATTTTCTTAAGATATTCGAGTAAGTCATCCTCCATTATCGAAAGTTTTGAGACAGAATAACAAATTGGTTTTATTTGATCTGATTAAACACTAGACCAATACATTCATATTTTCTTAACAATCATAAATTTTTCCTTGTGTCTAACGGTTTAATTACAAGCAATTGAGTAGTAGGTAAATTGCCGTAATCATTTCTTTTAGATTGAAAATTTGATATATTTAGAGCTTATACTAACTCACAATTTATTATTTTTTTTCAATCATGTCAATTGACAATAATGTTTCAGATATACTTTTCTATCATTATATGAGATAAAACAAAATGCAAGAAATTCCTATAAACACTCTTTACCCTAACTTTGTAATTTGATTTTTCTATAATTATTCAAAGCTTCATAAACCAAATTTTCCAGTCTAGTATCCTCCTCTTCAAACAGCGTTAGCTCAATATTTGTCTCAACATGCCTCGCTGCTATCACATTATAATGCCCTTCATTCCTTTTGTCAAGTACCAAAATAACTTTTTTCCTCGTCGGCTCTCCACAATGGATAGTTATCGGAAATTGCATCGCAGCTGCATAGAGCATAAAAATGCTAAAGCTCACCTTATAATGCAACGAAAAAGCCTTGAGCTCAGGAAATCCTCCCCAAAAAATCGGAGCTTGTAGGTCCTCAACATAGTTCTCCAGGGATTTATGCCCAAAATCTTTTGCCTCACTAAAGCGTTCTGCATTTTGTACCATTACTCTTGCAGCCAATTTCCTCAGATTTTTAACGTGCAACCCTTTTTCTTCTACTGTAGAAGCTCGATATAACAGAGGATTGATTGCATAAGCTACACTATGAAAGAGACAGGAATCGTCTCCTGGAACTTCTATCACTTTCATGTCCTTTAACTGATTCCATCGATATATAGGAACATTTGAAACATAATCTGGAGAGTCGATTTTATCTGGAATTACTTGAAGGCCATTGAGCTTAGAGTGGTCAAGGTCATCGGAGTTAGTCAAAAGGTCTGAAAAATCGATGTCTAGTTGGAAAGGAAGGCCTCTTTTCACAAAAATACTATTGTTGGCTTTGATTATATTGCTGGATTCATTCTGGATTTCCTGAAAGGTGATATCAAGTTTGTAAGGAAGCGAGCAAATCCTTTGCTTGGGACACCCCATTCTTGAGAACCACTTCTTTCTATACGCAACAAATACAATAACGATAAGGCATAAAAGTATGACTAAAGCAGCTATCACTCCAGTTATTGATGAATTAGGGGCACTATTTTCAGAGACCACAGGAGTTATTACAAGAAACTTCGGAAGGCATTTTTTTTCAGTGGCATCATATTGTGTAGAAATATTGCAAGTACAACTCTCAGGAGTCAAAGTACTACAGGACTCGCAGCTCAAATCACAGGAAAATGACTCTTTATTGAAGATTTCGATTAATTGTCCAAAGGAATTAAAGACTTTAATTTGGAATAATTCAGATATCTGTGTGTTTTCGGTGAGGAGCCTATGAGCGGAGATAGAAACTATACTAAATTTGATGGTAGAAGTTGAATCCGAGCTAATTCCGATGATTTCGATGGTGTTAGGGGTTGTGGCTTTGGCTTGGCATGAGAGGAGTAGGGGAAGAATTCCTGAGATACTGTTGCATGAGAATAGATTGAAGGAAATGGAGAAGGTAATTTCTATTCGGCTGTTAGTGGGGTATTGGACAGTTCGCTGGAAGGAGAAGGCGTATGTCTTATATGGAGGTTGAGAAGTTATGGTGATGGCGAGGTCAGTTCGTTTTTCAGACTGGATAGTATTATTAGTATCAGTTGTATTGTTGGGGATTGTTGTATTAGGTGAAAGGGTGGTATTATTAGGAATGGAAGAATTGTTCGGAGCCGTTGTATTACTTGAAGTGTTGGTATTATTCTGGGTGGAGGTATTGTTAGAAGCTGTATTATTTGAAGCGTTGGTATTATTTTGGGTGGAAGTATCGTTAGAAGCTGTTGTATTACTTGAAGCATCAGTATTATTCGAGATTGAAGTATTATTTGAAGCGCTGGTATTATTTTGGGTGGAAGTATCATTAGAAGCTGTTGTATTACTTGAAGTGTTGGTATTATTCTGAGTGGAAGTATTGTTAGACGTAGTTGTATTGCTTGAAGGGTCAGTATTATTCGGGATAGAGGTAGTATTACTTCGCACTTGACATGTCCCATTCAAACAGTAATAATTCTCACCTGATTTATTTTGGCACTCGATATCCAAGGTACAATTCTGACACACCCCTGTTCTATATCCACAAGCCGGCTGATTCACCGGGCAATTTTTCACAAAATTGCATATGGGGAATTTTAGATCTAAGCAATCAGCACTCGATGCACATTGCTGACAATTCCCTGCTACTAAATCGCAAATTGGTTGGGTTGATGGACACTCACTATTGTCCAGGCAGCCTCTACACAAAACAGAAGTCACACAAATTGGCTTCTGGGGGTTCAAGTTTACGCAATCCGAGGTTGTCTGGCACTTAATACACTTCTCCTCAGCTGAAGAACATATGGGGAAATTTGAAGGGCAATCAGTGTTGTTAATGCAGGCTCGACAGGTGTAGCTGGTAATATTCTCGCAAGTAGGGAAGGCAGGATCTACACAGTGCGAGTTTTGAAAGCACTGAACACAATCAAGATCGTTCACTCGGCAATGAGAGGCCGTTGTTGGACAATTACTGTCTGAATAGCATTCGAGCTGGACGGTTGGTGAGTAAACTTTCGTGTAGAGATCAGTCAGGTGGAAGCCGATCGCAAAGCCGCCGTTTGATAAAGGTATTGCAGCGATAATAGAGCTAGGATAATCACCCCATTCAGCCATATATAAAACAAACTCTTTGACTTTTGGATTCCCAAATTTATCATACTTTCTTCCATAAATCCAGTCTCCATTCAGCCATACAACAACAAATCCTCCATCATTCAACGCTAGTACTACATGAGTTTCCAACCCATATGTTTGCTCAGCCAGAATACTCATTCCATTCTTCTGCACTTGCGACACTGTGATTAAATTCCCTTCAGCATCATACGTCCTACTATACACAAAAATCCCATCCGAATCATACTCTATAGCAAATCCCCCATCTCTCAAACCTGCCGCCGACCACTTATTTAAGGAATAATCATTATAATAATTCGAGGTAAACCCTGAAGATTTATTTTTCCCCTCTGGAGCAAACACATTCACCGTAAAGTTCAAAGTCGCTCCCATATTCTCGCTCCATATGGACGCAAACCCACCTAATTTCAATGGAACTAACCCCATTTTCGGAATAGTTGAAGTTGAATTCGTCACTCCGATTATAAATGGAACACCTTGCGGGTCCCCATTTTGCCTAAACATTTGTCCGAAAATTTCCCTCCCGGCAAGTCCCACAATCACAAAGCTCCCATTAGCCAAGGTCTCAGCCAGCGGATTTTGATACCCATTGACACCTCCCTTATTAATACTGAAAACATCATCTCTAGCAGTCCCATCTTCATTAAATGTTTGCACAGAAATTTGGGAGTTTTGGATCCAGCTGACGACGAACCCACCATCGAGTAGAGCCGCAGCGCCTGTCATAGGTTGGGTAGATATATAAGGTACATAATACACCTTGAATTGGGATCCTTTTGGGAGACCATTTCGATCATATACTTTACAATATATGTTATTATCGTTGGAATATAATACAATGAAACCTCCGAATTGAAGAGCAGTAACCCTAGGATTGGAATCGTATGCTACGTTACTGCCGTCTGCGTAAGAGTCAGGACTGATTCGGAACTCCCAACCCCATGTTGTGCCATTTGAATGAAATTTCTGACCGAATAAACCCTTGTACCCAGTGACACTGCTAGCGGATTTCCAAATAAAAACGAACCCACCATTGCTCAGAGGGTACATTGTCCATTTATAATCTTTGTTTGAGGAGATAGTGTTCACCTTGGTTTTCTCATTGACAGCAAAAGTAGCTAAATTTCTTGAAGATGACGGAAAATGCGTGGGAGGAAATAGGAGTAACTCGACATGTGAGGGCTGAGATGGCAAGGTTGGGATAGATATCCAGATGAGGAAGAGGAATAGTAAAGGACTTCGCATTATCGACATTTAATTTCTTCACTAAATTTATTTGTTATTACTTATGAACTGTTCTAAATATAAGAAAATACTAGATTAAGGTCAAAAATTTTCGAAAAATGATTTAAAAAAAAGATCTCATAATTTGAATCTGGAGATGAAATTTTCAAAGAAATGAGCCAAAGTCTGAATATCCAGAAATATTTGGAGTATCCCAATAATCAAACAAGTATTTTTCAGGGGTGTGTGGGTTACTAATGGTCTTTTTTTCAATTTTTTAAAATCTTTCATATGGAGGAAAATCTCCTTTTGGAAAAAAACTACACTATGAATCCTCTTTTTATCATATCAATAATTTTTCTGTATGCCTAAAACATGAATTCCTGGCAAAACATTCATCATTATATGCCATAAAGGATAAGCAATAAGCGGACAAATGGTTTCCTCAATCCTCTAGATCTCTTGTAATTTTACCTGTCTCCTGAATGAATATTAATTTTGCTATCATGTGGATTTTCCAAACCTTAATTAAAGATGTTACATTACAGGCAAGGTTTTTAGTGATGTTCCTTAATCTAACTCTGATACAATTGAAAACCTCCAGTATAAACCATTCCAACATACCTAACCCCAACCTTTCTCTCAATTAAATTCCTTCAATTCATCAATATAATTTTATTCAAATAAAATTTTAAACACCCCCATATGAGACACTTCTCCTTCCTCCTCATCCTCCTCTCCCTAACCACCCTTTCCTCCTCTCTCACCTTCTCCACCAGCACCTTTGACAACGAATACCTCCTATCCGACGCCTCCTCTGACGACCTCTCCGACATGCAGAACCTAATCCAGGGCTATTTTTCATTCTACAACATGACCCCTACCGACATCCTCCAATGCTTCAACCAACAACAAGCTACCCTTAGCTTCCAGCTCTTCAACGTATTCCTCCAGTTCATCAATGCTACAGCCTCAGATCCCTCCCAAATCAGCTCCCTCAATGCCCAAATTGCCCAGCTCCAAAACCAACTCCAAGTCACTGAGCAATGTGTTATCTCAAGTTCAGACTACAACAAAATGAGAAAAGTCGCTAGATTTATGAGTGGGTCTGTGTTGACTATTGATGAATCCCTGTATATGTTCACTAATACTGAAGATTGGAATAACAATATTGCTCCAGTGGTGAATCTCATGCAGGAACAGAGCTATTATAGTGCTGGGTATAACCTAGCCAATATTAATGTGATAGCCGAGACTAAAATTAATGACACTGGGATAGGTGCAGCTCAGTTTACTGTGTTCCAGTTTGCGATTTTCTATACGCTAGGGCTGAGTACCCCAGAGGACTTGTTGGACTGCTTTACTAATGAAACGGGTACTGAGATGCTGAATTATTTCACAGGGATGTGTTCAAATGTTTATGTTGCTTCAGAAAGTGGTGCTGAAAAAGAGACCATTACTTACTTGGGCTTGATAAAGTTGATTCCTGATGTTCAACAGTTTTATAGCTGTATAACAGGGACGAGTAGTATAAGCAGGCTGATGACTGCTCTGGGGTTAGGCTTGCCGAGTTCACAGTTGGAGCAGGGATTCCTGAAATTGGTGAGTGCCGATACAGAGAGTTATTATACGGCGATTAGTAATATTGTGAATGGGTATGAGACTGGGTCTGTGTATGACTATGGATATTATTTTGGAACGTTTTTAGCAGAAGCATCGAAGAAATAATAGGGTGTGAGTATGATGAAGTTGGAAATATATGATTTTATAGTAAATACTTCATAGTTTGAAGTATGAAGAATTTTATTATGTTTAGAAAAATTAAAGAAAGTTAATTAAGTTGTTGGAATTAGATAGGAAAGATTATAGCCATATGAATAGACATGATAAAATTTAGTTGAATAGGTGGAAATATTCAAAAGAGGCCAACTAGAGAAAAGTGCTTTTCTCTTTCCTTATCCTTAAGTTTCTATCTGATAATAACAAGTTCTTGGTTAAGATTCAAGAATTGTGCTCCTATCGAAATTTATCTTCCAAAATAATGAATACAATCATTAGACATCTAAGGTTCAAAACTTAATGAATATATGATGATTTCAACCCTATATTTAATATGTATTAGGTTGTTGAAAAAAAGTTGAGTTTGATTGTTTCCTTGAGAAAAGATTTGTCTGCTGTGTAATAAATTTATATTTCAACTATCCATTCTCAGTGATTAAGGAAGAATGAAATTTAAATTTTGTTGTTATCGGACAATCACAGGATCTAAAATATGGTACAATTCTAGAGATATATAAGACTGCTTCATTTTCTTTGAATCATGAGAGATAAATAAAAAAATTAGAGATACTGCCCGACATGATATAAATCAATATTACATTGAATTATGTGTATGGTTCGCTCTTGATTTGTATAATAATGATGTTTTGTCCCATAAAATTTTTTTCTTAATCTTAAGACTTTTAAACCAGGTTTCAAAGCATCTTCTAATGGATTCAAATGAGTCATATACTTTTGAAGATTTGTCAGTGGTCTTTGGACATATGAATCTCTATCTCCCACAGTTTTTTCATGAATTCTCAAAGCAATAAAATGATATTTTAGCATATCTACAAACTTTTTCTGCTGAAACATTACTTCTCCTAAAATTACATAAGTCGATGCCACATCTATATCATTCTCCCCAAAAATCACCTTAAATATCTCCAAGGCCTTCAGCAAATTCTTCTCCGCTGCCTTGAAATCTGACAAGGCATTATAGACATTACCCAGACCTTGATAGGCCCTGGCAGGGTGTTTGTGATATTCTCCGTGTATTTTTAAACTTGAATCCAATAAAGCTTGATAGTAGCTTTGAGCTTTTTCTATATGGCGGCAATGAAAATAGAGACTAGCAAGATTATTAATAACAGCATTGATATCAGGATGATCACCTTGATAATAGACCTTGAAAAAATTTATGCTCTTTTCAAAGTGCTGGGATGCGGTATGATAGTTCCCAAAGATTTCATATACGTGGCCTAAACGTTGATGGATTAGTCCAAGTTCGAGGTCTCTATCTTCACCGGTATATGCTTCCACGATTTCAAGGGCCTTGGTTATCCATTTTTTTGAATCGTCGTACTGGTCAAGATTGTAGAGGGATGATCCTAGATGGTAATAGGTCTTTCCCATTTCTATGTCGGTAGGATCGAGGGATTTCGAGTTGATTTCTAAGGCTTTTAGGCAATACTCGTGGGATATCTCATATTTACTCTTGAATCGGTTGAGTTGAGAAAGAGAATTATAGACTTTAGAGAGAATAGGGTCGTCTTTGGCAAAATTGTCTTGACAAATTTTCAGCGAGCGGTCGAGGATGTCAGTACAATCGTCATATTTGACTATATCTAAGAGGATTCGAGAAATTTTGAGGTTGACCTCTATCAAGGCTCGTGGTTGACTGGATAAAAGGTGGGCTGCCTCTTGGTAAGTTTTTAAAGATTCGGTAAGCTTGGCTTTTTTGTAAAGGGATTTTCCTTTTTCAATTAAAGATTTCGCTATGGAAGATGGGTCATCAGTTGCTGGGTTGGAGGTAGTGATTTTGTGATGTTGACATAAGTGGGTTGGGGTTTGTCTTGTTGATCAGATCTTGAAATGTAATAAAAAATAAGGTTTGATCTGATGAAATATGATATAAATTGTATGAGAAGGATTTATATTTATAGTTTCAATGAGATAAATATGTAGGAAACTTACAGTAAGAGAATTCAGAATGAAGGAAGGATGCATTCAGACAAGAGAATATCTTGAAAAATTTAAAATATAACCCTGTTATTTAGAGAAACACTTATGTAAATAAGGTCTCAAAATTAGAAGTGTTTATAGTCTTAACCTTGAAAATCGATAATTCTGAATTGATCTTTCATATCGCTCATAATAATACTAATGAACAATAGACCCAAAAAAAAAAACAAAAAAAAACCTGACTGATTCAGAGCCTGGAAGGACTTTATATTTCAATTATGATAGTCTTAAAAGCTTCTTTTATATCCTTTTCTCCAATAGATTCTCTCAATTTCTCTGTTGAAATGATTCCCCTAGACCTAGTGCATACTCAAAATTGTCATAAGTCTAGTCGCAGAGAATATTCCTTCCTCTAACTCAGTCATTCCAACCTTGAATAAAGAGATATCCTAAGTCATAAAATGCCCCTTCCTTTCATGAATAAATGAGCTGAAGAAATTTTTGGAGTTGGTTTTAGGGCTAAAAATAGCAGAGATCTCATTGTGTGCTTCCTTACAAGAGCTTTGTATAGATAAACTTCTTGATGCTTTATATAATGGCACTATAAGTAAGTAGTTGATATATCAAATTATACATTCTTTACATTATTTCATACAGAATCATTGCGAGTATTTAACTAACAAAAAATTTTCGAAAGGTTTAAATTTCAAAGTTTATATATTTTGATTAATAAACCCAATTTTAAATAATATTTAATATTATTGCCGCTATGTCGACATCTGAAACCATAAAACCCTTAGAGGAAAGCCCTCCAGAACTACCCCCACCTACAGGAATCCCACAAGATGGCCACCCTCAACACTCTATGGTTCAAGGATCCATTCCAGAACAGATTCCTCCCCAAAAAGAAGGAGTAATTATTGAAGAACTGCCTAACCAGCCAGAAAACTCTATGAAAGAAGAAGTCCAGGTTCAAAATCCCAGCCCTACAGAACCCTGCCAAGAAGAAAAATCCATTCAGACCGAAAAAGTTATTGAAGGGGACCAGACCAAACAAGAGACTTCTAATCCACCTGTAAATGAAGAAGTACCTAATAAAACAGAGACTTTAATGAAAGAGCAAGCCCATATTCAACTAGATAAACCAACAGAGCTCTCCGAAGAAGAAAAATCCGTGCAAAATATAAAAGTTAATCAAGAAGATCACCTAAAACAAGAGACAACTAATCAAACTGAGCACTCAATGAAAGAAGAAGCTCATGTTCAGAACGATAGTTCTAAAGAAACAACCGAACAAGAAAAATCTGTTCAAACAGAAAAAACAACTCAAGACCATGATCTAAAGCAAGAACTCCCTAATCAACCTGAGAATTCACTCAAAGAAGAAAGCCATACTCAGAATGACAAGCCTATAGAAACGACCAAAGAACAAAAATCTGCTCAGAATGAAAAAGTTACTCACGAAGGACACCCCCCACTCGAAGAAAAACCTAACCAAACCGAAAACTCAATGAAAGAAGAACCTAGTACTCAAAACAACAACCCTATCGAACTTTCTGAAGCAAACTCTATTGAAAAAGATAACCAAGTCAAACCAGAACCCTCTATGACTGAAGAAAAAACTTCTCAACCAGAAACCTCAATGAAAGAAGAACTACCTACTCAAACTGAAAAGCCTATCGAAACCACCGAAGAACAAAAATCATCCCCTCAAGAAACAACCATTCAAGAGGAACAGCCTAAACCCGAACCTTCTATGACCGAAGAAACCTCTAAAAAACCCGAAGAACCCAAAGAAGACCCTAACATCCTCTTATTCCAGCAAGCTATCGAAGAGCTAAAGCAAGGAAACCTCGACACTGCATTTTGCGTCTTCAGCAGCAAAGACGACAAAATGTCCGAAGAAATCGTTCCCTGGGACCTCCTTACCCACAGCATAGCCTTAATCCCCTACAAACCTCTCCAAGCCCACTGCTACCTCCGCTTTTTGGACGAATTCTTCCTCCCAACCTATGAAGAATCCGATCTCAATACCATAAAAACCCATCTCTATTTCCATCTAGCTCGCACATGGCTCTCCAATGAAGCCCAAGCCCTCGCTGATATGCAGGAACGCTTTACAAATGTCGAAAACTGCCTCAAAAATTCCCTCGATTTAAGCCCACGCTTCATCGAGGCCATGTATCTTCAGTTCAAAATCCTCGAGCATTCCATCGAATACAAATCCGACCCAGACCACCACCAAAAAAGGTTCGATTTTCTCAAAAAACTTATCCTGACTCTCTCCGAAACCCCAGGCCTCGACTCCACCTGCGTCGAACTCGTCCTCAAAAAAGGCCTTGATTACATAAATCAAAGCCGATTCCCTACTTTCGCTAAGAGAACAGTTTCTATGCTGTTCTTCGAGTACGGAAAACAAATGTGCCAGTATGAAATGAAGGACCACTACGACCAAGTCAAGCTAGGAGTGAGTCTCTACGCATGCTCAATGGGTATAGACCAGAATATATATGCCCTACTTGCCCTCGGAACCCAGACTTTATACCGTGGAGTCCCCCATATTGACGAAAATCCTCACTTCGAAGCCCATTCTGTGAGTAGCATGGTCGATCTTATCAAGAGAGACCAGGACCAAGAACGACAGACCATGTATATGGAGATTATGTCGAAGTACAAGAAGCTGATTAGGAGCGGGCAGATTTTTAACACTGTGATTGTGTGGGCTTTTGCGCTTCCTGACTATGAATACCTGAACCCTACCACAACCCTAGCCCAAATAAAAGCCCTTATGTATCTAGGTATTGTGAAGGGTAAGCTAGGGAAAATGGAGATGGATATGGGAAATAGGCTGAGAATCTACAAGGAGGCGAAAACGAACATAGAGGCTGCGATTAGGGGTATTAGTGACGAAAATACCATGAAAAATATCCCGTTTTGGGAAAAAGCTATCATCCAGCCGATTGAATTTAGGGAAGCTTTTTATGAGCTGGGGAAATTATATGAAAAAAGTAAGCTTCATATCCTGGATGGACATGTCAGCGACACAATTAACTGCTGGAGATGCATGAAATCCGCTCAGGTCAACTACAAAAAATGCCAGGAATTTATCAAGCCAGCCGGGCAAGCCGTTCAACACGCCAGGAAATTCTCAAGCCTTTATGAGTACAAAAAGGACCCTACCGAGAAAAAGATATACCAAGTCAAACTTCGAAGTCCAACAAACCCCTCCCTGATAAAATGCGATGTCTACGAGAAGCGAAAAAATCGAGAAATGATCCACAACCATTTTACCTATGACGCCTTTACCCAAGAAGTTCTCCTGAGCTACTTTGCAGCTTCGAGCTTTGACGACCTAATAAAAAGAGCTTCGGAGCTCAAGGAAGGAGTGGAAAATCCAGAAATCAAGAGAGCTATTGATTTACTAGGGCAGATTCTTGATTCTGAGAAGCTACTCAGGCTAATCCAGGGGGCTGAATGTAATTTACCTCTAGCTTTATATGATGTTTCCTTGGGTTTGCCTGTAGAAAAGCAGGCGATTTTACTGAAAGGGAGCTGTTATCCTCTAGCCCAATTGAAATATATGGAGATTGGAGGTGAGGCGAAGGAGGATGCACCACCTGAGATTATGAAGGAGTGTACGAGGATGGCGAGAAAAGCGTTGAAGGAGTTGAGGAGTGAGGTGGCGGTGTTGGAGTGTGATATGAAGAGAGTGGAGATTAAGGTGCAGGAGGTGCTGGATGAGAGGAAACATGAGGCGGAACAGATGATTACGGAGGCGAGAGGGGAGTTGAGTGAGTTGGTTAAAAAGGAGGAGTTGGCTGGGGAACTGAAGGATGTATTGGGGAGATGTGAGGAGATTAAATTGTTTGTTAGTAATACTTTATTTAATTCGGGTAATTTAGTTACCCCATAGTAATCTTTATAAACGGGAAATAATATTTATAGAGGAGCGAATATTACTTACTCATTGCGATTTATATATTGGTTAAAATTGAATCTGAATACTTAGTCATTTCTTTGAGTCATCATACTTCATAGAAAATCCTAAGATGTAATATGTTGTTAAGATCGAGTGACTTCTATAGTAAAATCTGAACAAAATTGTATCTCTAATTATTCAAAAGTTAATAATTTTTAGTAATCAGAATCAAGAATTATTCACTACAAACCTTCAATCGTAATGGAAGCTCCAGAAAATTCATCTACCATAGACCCTATATCCTTATTTAACCAAGGAAATATCTTTTATCGGCAAGGCCAACTCAAAAAAGCCTTGAAATGTTTCCAAGACGCAGCCAATATTGTAATCGATCAGCCCAAAACTCTAATTGAAGTCAATCTTAGAATTTCTAGGGTCCTTTTGGATGAAGACCAAGTTGAGGAGAGTGCTAGACTTCTTGATAGAACATTAGACATATGTCGAAATAATTTTGAAGAGGATGATCCAATTGTCGCCAAAGTTTATATTTCGTTATCGAGAACAAATCGATGCAAGAGAAAAAACGACATAGCTTACGAGCAGTGTTTGAAAGCATTGACAATTAATGTAAAAAAGCTGGATCCTAATGATATACAGGTTGGAAGAAATCATCATAACATGGGAATTTGCTTAAGGCTTTTAGGTAAATATGAAGATGCAACAGTATCGTTGAAAAAGGCTCTTGAAATTATGGAAATGTATACTGGTGAAGATAGAGACCTTGAAATTGGTATAACATATCGGGAATTAGGCAATGTCTGTCATAATACTATAAAAACTGAAGAAGCAACGAAATATCTTGAAACAAGTTTAAAGTTATTGCAAGCTTATTATCCTTGTAATCATCCAGATATCAATTGTCTTTATGATTGTCTTGCTGGACATTACTTCGATATAGACAATATTGAAAAAGCTCACGAATACTACAAAATTTTATTAGAATCCTGTATAGATTTATATGGAAAAAATCACTCCAAATCTGTTAAAGCTTATAAATACCTAGGGAGATTCTATTATGAAACTAAGGATTACGAAGCTTCTGAGGAAAATCTTCTTAATGCATTAAAAATATTCAAAAATACTTTTGGAGAGGACAATGTAGATGTAGCTGTGACATATATAACCTTGGCAAAGATAAGGTTGGCTCAAAAAAAATTCAGAGAAGCACTAAACTATAATTTTCAGGCATTAAAATTTTTGGAAAAATCTTTGGGTTCATTAAATGGTGAGACTCGAAGAGCGATTGCGACTATTGAGTTGTGTATGACCCATTTGAGATTTTTTGAAGAAGCTTTAGCACCCAGTTTAAAGCTTTTATTACTAAGGAGAAAAGCTTATGGAACGAACCATTACCATTACACAACGCAATTTGAAGATGTTAAATCCATTCAATCAAATATCGATTTATATCAAACAGTTAAGTTTATATGATAGTTGGTTCCCTTTCAATATTCTCTTCATATGAAATAAGCAACTAATTTAACTATAAACCTTTGTGTAAATGGTATGAGAAATGTAAACTGGGATTTTATAGGATCGGATATTTTTATGAAGGAAATATGAATGACAGTAAATATCCTCGATATTTGTAGTTAAGTTAACATTTGTGAAAATAACGTCAGTGTTTGAAAAAACAAAATAAGGTATCCTTTCAGACTCTTATTTTGAGGTGATTACAGATATGTTTGTTATTAAGAAGCCAAAATAAATGATTTTGAGAATGCAAAATTTATTTCCTAATAAAAAATGAAATAGGATAACATCCCTCTATTTGTAATAATTGTCAGATATATTCAAACTTTAGATAACTTATCACATCTAACTATCTTGTAATTCTCATTTATCAAAAGTTTAGGTATAAAAAATCAATCGAAAAAATCTGTACTGCTTCTGACTAAATTTTCTATCATTTCCAAAGTTAATAAATTTATTTTGTAATCATATTCAAGAATTCATCATTACAACACCCTAAATCATAATGGAAGCTCCAGAAGATTCAACTATTTTAGAACCTCTACCCTTATTTGACCAAGGAAAATCCCTTTATAGGCAAGGTAAAATCGAAAAAGCGTTGAATTGTTTCCAAGATGCTGCAAAATTTCTAGTTGATCAACCCAGAGATCTAGTCGAAGTAAATCTTCGAATTTCGACAGTATTGTTAGATGTAGATAGAGTAGAGGAGAGTGTTAGGATCATGGATAGAACACTCGAGATATGTCAAAATAATTTTGAAGAAGATGATCCAATTGTGGCAAAAGTCTATAATTCGTTGTCAAGAACAAATCGATTCAAGAGAAAATATGAGTTAGCATACAAGCAAAGTTTGAAAGCTTTGGAAATTAATTTAAAAAAGCTGAACCCTAATGATATAGAAATTGGGAGAAATTATCAAAATATAGGAAATTGCTTAAGACTTCTAAATAAATATGAGGATGCAATAGTCTCATTGAACAAGGCTCTTGAAATTAAGGAAAAATATCAGGGAGAAGATAGAGACCTTGAGCTGGGTTTAACATATCAAACATTAGGTAATTGCTATCATATGACTGGAGAGGGTGAAGAAACAGGCAAATGTCTTGAAACGAGTTTAAAGTTACTTCAGAAATATTATAATTGTAATCATCCAGATATCAATGTTCTTTATGATAATCTTGCTGGACACTACCTAGATGTAGATAATATCAAAAAAGCTCACAAATACTATCAAACTTTATTAGAATCAAGTATATTATTACATGGAGAATATCATACCCGGCCTGCTCGAGCTTATAAAGGATTAGGTGAACTCTATTACAAAGCAGAGAATTATAAAGCTGCTGAGGAAAATCTTCTGAAAGCATTAAATATATTCAAAAAGCTTTTTGGAGAAGATTATCTAGACGTAGCTACAACGTACACCACCCTAGCAGAGGTTAGGTTCAGCCAAAAAAAAATTCATTAAAGCAGTAAATTACCTTTTTCAGGCACTACACATTTTTGAAAAAATTTTTGGTTCAAGAAATAGCTACACTCAAAGAGCTTTGGCAACTCTAGAGGAATTTATGACTCGTTTGAGATTTTTTGAAGAAGCTATAGGACCGAGTTTAAAGGTTTTATTGCTAAGGCTAAAAGTTCATGGAACGAAACATGAATATTATACAGCGCAATTTGAAGATGTTGAATTCATTCAAACTAGTATAGATTATTATCAAAATGTTAAGTTTATTTGAAATTAACTCTTTACAATATCTATATTTGAATTAGACCAACTTTATCAGCGTTCAAAAGAACAATAAATTTATTTTATTAATTGGAAGCAAAAGTTCAATACAACTCCTCCCTCTTATGGATCCTTCAGAAAATTCAACCACTGGGCACCCTATAACAGCAGACCAATCACTCGAAACTGTCTCCTCATTTGAGAAAGGAAAATCCTTCTATAGACAAGCCAAACTAAAAGAGGCCTTAAAATGCTTTCAAGAGGCTGCCACAAACTTATCTGATCAACCTAGAGAACTAATTGAAGTAAATCTCCGAATTTCTCAGGTATTTTATGATGAAGCCCAAGCAGATGAAAGTATTGAGATTCTTGATAGAACCTTGGAGATATGTAAAAATAATTTTGAAGAAGATGACCCGATTATAGCCAAAGTCTATAATGCATTAGCTCAAACAAGTAGATATAAAATGAAATATGAATTATCATACCAGCAGTGTTTGAAAGCCCTTAAAATTAATGAGAAAAGGCTCAGTCTTAATGATATTGAAATTGGACGATGTTATCACACTTTGGGAATCTGCTTTATGACGCTGGAGAAAATTGAAGATGCCAAAATGGCTTTAAATAAGGCCCTTAAAATTAAAGAAAAATATACAGGAGATGATAGAGATATGGAACTAGGCTTAACTTATCAACGATTAAGCAATCTCTATAGCGTAACTGGAGAATATGACTCTGCTACCCAAGGCCTCGAACAAAGCTTGAATTTACTCCAAAAATACTACAACTGCGATCACCCACACGTCATCCATTTGTACTCGAATCTTGCCGACCTCTACGAACACCTTGGTGAACTCCAAAAAGCTCAAAAATACTACACAGCCTTATTACAATCCAGCTTATTATTATATGGAGAATGCCATGACCATTCTGCAAAGGCTTATAAAGGCTTAGGGGATGTCTACTATGCCCTGACAGACTATAAAGCAGCTGAAGATCATCTTCTTAGAGCTTTGGAAATTTTCAAAAAATTATTTGGGGAGATTGATATTGATGTTTCTTCTACATATGCTAGCTTGTGTAGGGTAATGTTCGATCAAAAAGAGTATGTAAAGGGACTAAAGTATATTTATAAGGCTTTGTTGATTGCTGAAAATAAGATGGGAGGTAAAGATTCTTTAACTTCAGGGCATATAAAGTATCTTCAGATAATAATGAGTCGTCTGAATATGCTTGAGGGAGCTTTAAAGTCAAGTTTGAGGGTTTTGCTTTGTAGGCGAAAAGTATATGGCGAAAAGCATTTTTATTTTGTATATCAGTTCAGAGATGCTGAGTCTATCGAATCCTGTATTAATTTATATCAAGTCAAACAAGATATATAAAATAAAATCCTCCCTATTCTAAATCTCGCTACTCATATTGTCAAATTAATATATTTTATTAATCAGAATCAAGCCCTCATCAGCAAAGAACCCTATAGTTTGATGAAAACCTCAGAAATTCCAAATGTCCTGGAACCTACTATTGAAAATCCCTCAATAGATCCAGCATCCTTGTATGAAAAAGGAAAATCCCTATATAAGCAAGGCAAACTGGGAGAGTCTTTAGATTGTTTCCAAGAGGCTGCCAAACTTTTATCTGATCAACCCAGAGAGCTAATTGAAGTCAATCTCCGCATCTCAAAGATACTTATTGATGAAGATAAATTCGACGATAGTGCTTTGCTTCTTGATAGAACATTGGAGTTATGTCAAGCTAATTTTGAAGAAGATGATCCAATTGTGGCTAAAGTATATACTTCTTTCTCAAGGACAAATAGGGTGAAAAGGAAGTTTGAGATTGCATACAAACAGAGTTTGAAAGCTCTAGAAATTAATATGAAAAAGTTGAGTCCTAATGATATAGAGATTGGAAGAAGCTATAATGCTGTTGGAAATTGCTTGAGATTCCTCACGCGATATGATGAGACAAAAGTCGCATTGAAAAAAGCTCTTGCAATAAAGCAATTGTATGAAGGTGAGGATAAATACCTAGAACTTGGTTTAACATATCAGGGCTTTGGTCATCTATATTTCATGACAGGAGCTTATAAGGAAACAAGTAACTCTCTTAAAAAAGGCTTAAAATATATGCAAAAGTATTATAATTGTAATCATCCGGATATAATTTATCTCACTGAGAGCCTTGCTAAATACTACCTTCATGTTGGCAAACTCGATAAAGCTCAAAAACATTATGAAGACGTACTAAAATCAAGTTTATCTTTGCATAGAGAATATAATGATGGAACTGCTCGAGCATATAAAGGCTTAGGGGAACTTTATGATAGATTAGGGAATTACAAAGCTGCTGAAGATAGCCTTATTATGGCATTAAATATCTTCAAAAAGCTTTTTGGAGAAGATTATTCAAGTGCTGCTTCAACCTGTGTCACTATTGCAGATGTCAAATTTAACCAAGGAAAGTTCACGGAAGCATTGAAATATATTTTTCAAGCACTACATGTTTATGAAAAAACTTTGGGTTCGAGAGAGACGTTTACTCAGAAAGCTATGACGCATCTTGGAGAATATTTGACAAAGTTGAGCATTTTGGAATATGTGAAAAATCCAGAAATGAAGGCTTTATTGTTAAGAAGAAAATTTTATGGTACTAAGCATTACTATTATACAAACAAGCTCAAAAGCATTGAATCGAATCAATCTAGAATTGATTTAAATCAGTATGGGCAATCTATATGAAAATTGATAACCTCTATCTGAGTAGATAAGTTTGACAGTTCTATTCCTGAATAGAATATATAGTAATGTTGAAACCAAGCTTGAAAGTTTTGAGGTAGAATAGAGGAAGATTTTATGTCGATTTTTTTTTTTTTTCAATTCAGAGAGTAGAATTCAGAATTGATTTATAGTAACTTAATCGAGTTATCTAGGTGAAAACTCTCCTAATTCTCCTAATTCTCTAGCTAATAAGATCAAGAAAGACTGTCAAATCATTTGATTATCGTCCCTGGACCCTCTATTTTTTACTTCAAATGGTAAGAATTATAATTAGAACACCTAAATTTTTGAAATAGGCATAGAAACGAGAATAAAATTACAAAGAGAAATTACATTTTCTCCTAGAACCTTCTCAAAATTTTTAATTTCTAAAAGGAATAAGAATCAAACGACCTGAAAGTACATTAAATATCAAACAATTAACTTTCTTATCTTGTAAAAAAAGTCAATAAATTTATTTTATTAACCAAAATCAAGCACTCATCAAGCACCAAGCCCAACTTCTTGATGGAAAATTCAGAAAACTCACATATCCCTGAGCAACTCATTGAAAATCCCCCAATGCTTTCTGCAGCCTTGTATCAGAAAGGAAAATCCCTCTATAAACAAGGCAAACTCAAAGACTCCTTAAATTCTTTCCAAGAAGCGGCCAAACTTTTATCTGATCAACCCAAAGACCTGATCGAAACCAACCTCCGAATCTCCGAGATATTTGTAGATGAGGATCAAGTTGACAGCAGTGCTGAGATCCTTGATAGATCATTGGAGATCTGTCATGCTAATTTTGAAGAAGATGATCCTCTTGTCGCCAAAGTCTATAATTATTTGTCAAAAACCAATCGAGTCAAACGAAAGTTTGAGATTGCCTACAAACAAAGTCTGAAAGCCTTCGAAATTAACACAAAAAAACTTGATCCTAACGATATCGAGATGGGGAGAAGCTATCACAGCCTGGGAAGCTGCTTGAAATTTCTCGTTCGATATGATGAAGCGAAACTAGCATTGGAAAAAGCTCTTGAAATCAAGGAAATGTATACTGGTGAGGATCGAGACGTGGAACTTGGTTTAACATATCAGACTCTGGGTAACCTTTACCACGCAACTGGAGAGTATAACCAAACAACTGAGTGCCTTAAAACAAGCTTGAATCTAATGCAAGCCTATTATAATTGCAACCATCCTGATATCAATTACGCTACTGAGAGCCTTGGTAGATTTTACCTTCATATCGGCAAACTCAAAAAAGCTCAAACATGTTATGAAAGCTTGCTGAAATCAAGTTTAGCATTACATGGAGACACTAACGATACAACTGCAAGAGCATATAAGGGTTTAGGAGGACTCTATCATAAATTAGGGCATTATAGTGCAGCTGAAGACAATCTAATAAGGGCATTGAATATATTCAAAACACTTTTTGGAGAGGATTATTCAAGTGCGGCTTCGACATGTGTCACTATCGCAGAAGTCAAATTTAACCAAGAAAAGTTCATTGAAGCTATAAAATACACTTTTCAGGCATTACAAGTTTATGAAAAAACTTTGGGGTCGAGAGAGACTTTTACGCAAAAAGCTATGACAAATCTGAGCGATTTTTTGACAGGGTTGAGTATTTTGGAATATGCGAAAAATCCAGGATTGAAGGCTTTGCTGCTGAGGAGGAAATTTTATGGGACAGGCCATTATTATTACACAAATAAGCGCAGAGGTATTGACTCGATTCAATCTAGAATTGAGTCAAATCAGCCTTTTAGTGATCAGTTCATATGAAAATTGTCCTCTTAGAGTCCATCTAAATGTGTATGCTTACAATCTATGGATATTCTCAATGCGCAATTTGATATTTTAATGAATAATGGAAGTATACTTTATTTCTTCAAAGAACCTATGAAATCCTTCATTAAAGTGATAAGCACCTTTCTTAGAACCTTAGTGATGATGAGCCTTAGGGCTTGAGCATGTACGTATATGCTGTCATGGTATTCAAGATTGGAATTTTGGTCAATCCATTATTGATGATTAAGCATATAAAATCAAGATAGAGTATTAATAGCCATAGTTAACTACTTTGAATTACATATATCAAAGATATAAACATTTGAAGTTTAGATATATAAGTTTTCGCGTAAGGAATGACACATCAAATTAAATTACTCCATTAGATTACTGAGAAAACAAGTATTAAGAAACAACTAATTGGAGCATTGAACAATAATCTGGATGGCTTGTTCTCAAAACACTAAAACTGTTGATATTGGAAGCAAAACTGGTATTTCTCAAAAATCCGTTTGCACTTTTTCTCTATAATATTGTATGTATTTTTCCTACACATATATAATGAGACTGTTTTCAAATTGTTAGTATCAATATTTTTACTTAGCATATCTAATGAATATACGAACTTTAATGAACATGAACTATTATGAATATTTACAAAAGCTCTTCTAAACCGACAAAAAGATACCACTAAATAATCATGATTCTTCTTACATAGCAGAAATAATAGCCTAGAAATTCATCTTTTCAGGAGCAACTTATGTGAATTCCAGGAACTGAGCTGTAAATTATGAAGAAGCATCGCTTCACAATAGTGATTGGCTGATTCCTTGTTCTTCATTCCGAAGCGATCAGAAAACCATCTCCAATAGCTTTTCATTTTTTGTATTGCAAGGAAAAAATTACATTATTCGTCCAAATTAGAGACTCTATTTAAGCCAAGAGATTCTGGTCTTGGTAAGGTTCATCAGAAGTTTGTAGGAGAAAAATCTGGTTAGCATCTATTACTGAAATAAAGCAATTGAAATAGAACATTCGATTAGAATTTTGTGCAATCAGATTCAATTTTTGCTATATAAAATCTGCTTAGATGACATGCATAATGGCTCGATCAGAATCTTTTGATAACTTTACTGGAAGAGCTCTGATTTATCGGATTTTGATCCAAAATCAGTAGTAGTTTTATTTAAAAATTCTCTAATTGACTGAGATATTTTCCAAATTGTTTCACTTGAATGTATAAAAAAATGAGGATTGGCTTGTTACCTAGAACATTTTCCTCCTGATCAAATGTCTAGATTTGATTTCTAATAGAAATTGCAGGAACTTACTAAGTTAAAGGGGAGACTCATTCTAAAATCAAAGTCATTAAGAATTTCATAATAGAACATAAAAAGGAAGTGAATTTGTTCTTCAATTAAGAAGAAGAAAGGATAAGAGTGATAGTTGAGATTATATATCTTTCTATACTAAATTTTTCATTGAATATTTTCTTTAAGGAATCTATTATTTTACATGCGAACTCAACTCAATTCTGGTAGAAACTGATCTCGTTGATAAATTTTTACGAAATAATTTACTCGAAATTGTGTTTGTTAAAAAAAATAGTCAGAGAATCACATTATTTTTAGGGTAGTCTAGATTGATTGGCTTCTTTTCTAAGGCTCAATCAGGGCTAGAGATCATCGAAATTAACTTAGACCATCTGCTATATCAATTAAACTTTGTCCTCTGAAGCTTGGCCTTTCTTTCGGTACCCAAAGACATGAGAACAATAAAGAAGCGATCATCATTTCATGGATACAAAATACAATAAATTTATTTTCTTAATTGAATCAAGAGTTCATCAAAAAATATCCTCAGCTTTTCATGGAAACTTCAGAAAATCCGACTCCCTTCAGCCAAACTGATGAAAACTACTTTGTAAACTCTGCATTCTTGATTGAGAAAGGGAAATCCCTTTACAGACAAGGCAAACTCAATGAGGCTTTGAATTTTTTCCAAGAAGCATCCAATGTTTTGTCTCATCTCCCCAGAGACTTAATAGAAGTAAATCTTTTACTTTCCATGATCCATATGCAGCAAGATCAAGCGGATGCTAGTATAAAGATTCTTGATCAATCCTTGGAGATATGTCAAACAAATTTTGAAAAAGATGACCCTATTACAGCTAGAGTGTATAATGCTCTGTCGAGAGCGAATAAATCTAAGAAGAAGTATGAGACAGCCTACCAGCAAGCCCTGAAAGCTTTGAAACTAAGTGAAATGAAATTGAGCTCAAAAGATATAGAAATTGGAAGATGTTATCATAATATTGGAAGTTGTTTGAGATTGCTCAGTCGATATGAAGAAGCCAAGATATGGCTGGAAAAAGCCCTTGAAATTAAAGAAATGTATAATGGTGAGGATAGAGATCTTGAACTGGGTTTAACCTTTCAATCTTTAGGCAATCTCTACTCTATGATTGGAGAAGACACAGAAGCAGCTGAATACCTTGAAAAAAGTTTAAAGTTTATGAAGACTTATTATAATTGTAATCATCCAGATATCCTTATTCTCTATGATAATCTTGCTGGACTCTATACCTATGTGAATCAACTCAACAAAGCTGAAGATTATTATAAACTCTTATTAGAATTAAGTTTATCCTTAAATGGAGAATACCATAGTAGGTCTGCTCGAACTTATAAAGGGTTAGGAGACATTTATTATAAAGTGCATCAATTTTCAGCTGCTGAAGATAATTTTCTGAGGGCATTGAAAATATTCGACAAACTTTTTGGAAAGGATTACATTGAGATAGGTACCACTTATGTAGCGTTGGCTACCTTGAAGTTCAGCCAGTATAAGTTCACACAAGCACTAAAATATATTTTTCAGGCATTACAAATTTATGAAAAAAATTTGCTTACTAGACATAGCTCAACACAAAAAGCTCTAGCGCATCTCGAAGAGTTTCTAACGAGTTTACGCTTCTATGAAGAAGCTTTAAAACCAAGCTTGAAGGTAATTGTGTTAAGAAGAAAAAGTTATGGAACAAACCATTTTTATTATTTGGCCCAGATTGCAGATATTAAATCAATTCAATTAAAGATAGATCTTTATAAAACTGATAAAGAGCTGTTTTCTGTTTAAATCTATTTGTAACAAGATCATATTAGATTTTATTCATTAACTAGTATATTGAATTTATTGAGAAATATCCCAACTCTTTCACAAATGTAATCCAAAAAACATTAATATGATAAACCATTAAATATATTGTCTCATCTGATACAAATCCATATTACATTGAATCGTTTGTATCGATCTCAACTGATAAGAATAATATCGATGTTTCGTCCCATAAAATCTTATCCTTAGCCTCAAAACTTTCAGACTTGGCTTTATTGCATCTTCAAGCAAATTCAATCTTGTCATAAATCTTTGCAGATTTGCCATCGGCGTCTGCAGAAAAGAATCTCTATCCCCAACTGTTTTTTCATAAAGTTTCAAGGCCATTACATGATACTTCAACGTCTCTATAAACTTATTTTGCTTGAACATGACCTCTCCGAGGGTTACATAGGTACAAGCCACATCAGTATCATTCTCTCCAAAAATTATCTTAAAAATCTCTAATGCTTTCACAAGATTTTCCTCAGCCGCCGTGTAATTTGACATGGCATTGTATACACACCCTAAGCCTTGATATGCCCTTGCAGGATGTTTATGATATTCTCCATGCAATACCAAACTCGATTCTAATAGACCCTGATAATATTTTTGGGCCTCTTCTAGGTATCCACAGTCAAAATAGAAACTCGCGAGGTGACTTATTACAGAATTTATATCTGGATGATTACACTTATAATACGCCTGTAGACATTTTAAGCTTTTCTCAAGACTTTGGATGGTTTCTTCATGTTCTCCGAATATCTCCTGGACGTTACTTAAGCGCTGATATGTTAAGCCTAGCTCAAGGTCACGATCCTCACCGATATACAATTCTTTTATTTTAAGGGCTTTATTTAAGTATTTATTTGCGTCATTATATCTGTCGAGCATATACATACAATTTCCTAGGTTGTGGTAGGTTCTTGCCATTTCTATATCGTTAGTGTCGAGGGTTTTTAGGTTGATTTCTAGGGCTTTTAGGCAAAATTGATGAGCGATATCAAATTTTCGTTTAAATCTGTTGACCTGGGAGATCGAATTGTAGATTTTGGCGAAGATAGGGTCGTCTTCCTTAAAATTGGATTGTGATATTTTTAAGGATTGGTCGAGAATGTCATGGCAGTCGTCGAGTTTGACTGTATCCATTAGGATTCGAGAAATTTGGAGGTTGACTTCGATGAGGGTTCTGGGTTGATCGGATAAAAGGGAGGCTGCTTGTTGGAAGGATTTTAAAGAACCGGTGAGATTTGCTTTTTTGTAGAGGGATTTTCCTTCGGTGATTAAGGAGGTAGGATCTAGAGATGGGTGTTCAGGGATGAGGTTAGAAATGAGATTTTGAGATGTTGACATGGGTTGGTTGGGCTTTAGTGGAGATGAGGGTTTAAGGTGTATAACTAAAATAAAATTAATTGCTAAGTGATTGGGATTGAGACAAAAAAAATTGAGATGTGAAATCTCTTCGGATTCATCAATTAATTCTTAAGGCATTCCTTGAAGAAAAGAAAATTGTTTCCTGTTGGTCTTTCCAGCACAGTGGGATCCGAAGCTTGGAATTCACGTGACTTGAAGTCGCG
>JADMIO011826958.1_pt1 | contig 82502 bp, 76 predicted proteins | sample 8958161 | NCBI WGS metagenome assembly JADMIO01 (sample SAMN16585339, study PRJNA669376) | soil metagenome | isolation source: Crop rotation soil | place: USA: Cullars Rotation, Alabama | collected 2011
CCGCGACAACTTGTCCACGTGGAATTCTAAGCTTAGGATCCCAATGTGCTGGAAAGCCTGCCGAATCTCTGGTTGCCACATCAAGCGCTGCAAGACCGCGACTGGTGGGCCATTCTGGGCTGCATCGAACGGGGAGTGTCGCGCCGCGCCAACTTTGCTTGAGAGCATGATCCGAGAATGATAAACCCGGGAGCTTGCGCCATGTGGCTACCTTCACGACGTGAATTCCTGATGGCGACGGCCGCGTGCGTGACCCATTGCACAGCATGCAGCCTGGCTGCGGATGAGGAGCCGCGGTTCGGTATCATTGGGGCCGTTGGTCCGCAAGGAGCCCCGAAAGTTCCGCCGGGTGAGGGCAAACGCTGGGACATCCTCGAGCCTGGCGTCTCTGAAAACTATCTGGTCGATCTGGCATTCGCCGATTCCGATGCGGTGCGCATCCGTGCGGACAAAGCGGTGTTGCGCTTTTGCGAATTTCGCAATGGTCGAAAAGATGCCCTCGAAGTGTACGCCGATGACGTCCGGATCGAACGCTGCCGCATACATCATTTCCTTGCAGGAACATTCAAAGACCAGACCGATGCGCATGGTATTACTGGGCGCGCCAGTCGCCTGACGATTTCCAACTGCGAAGTCTCTCATTGCTCCGGAGATGCGTGGCAGATGGATCCTGGCCGGGGCGCATGGTCTGACGTGACGATCGACCATTGTGAGTTCTGGACCGGCCCATTGGCGGAGGACGCTGCAGGGTTCAAGAAGGGCGAACAACCCGGAGAGAACGCGATCGATACGAAGCAATCGCTGGCGAATCCCCGATCAAAGCTGACGATCAGCAACTCCGTCTTTCATGGTTATGCCGCCAGCGGATATATCGACATGCCCGCCGCGTTGAACCTGAAAGACCACGTCGAAGTGCTGGTTGAGAACTGCGTGTTTTACGGCAATCACGTGGCGCTTCGATTGCGCGGACCGGGATCGCGCGGGGGCGCCAGAGTGACCGTGCAGGACTGTTATTTCTATGACTGCGACATTGCCATTCGCCTGGAAGACCGACTCGAAGACTTGAGGATCATCAATTCGCGATTCGGTGCGGGAGTGAAGCGACGCTATCAGCAGGTGGGCGGTACTCCGCCCGGAGCCCGGATAGAAGGTGAACAGATCGCACCGCCTTTGCAGAAGATTCTGCGCCCCCGTTCGCGCGAAGCCATGTCGTGCACCGACCAGGAATGATCTGAACCAGTGTCTGCACATTCATTGAAGGCGAACTCGCCGTCTGGCGCAGGAATCATGTACGCCCGGCGCGAGATTGCAGGCGGACAGTTGCTTACCTATTGCCGTGCTTCCGCGTCGCGCAATTCAAACGCCTCATCGCGTGGCAGAAAGTTCATCACCAGCGGCTGTGAGCCGTCTGATTGTGATTGCTGCCACGTGGCGTAAAAGCCCTCGGGTGCGGCGAGCACGTCCACATAGCGACTGCAGCCGGTCCCGTGAGGACTCACGAACAGTGGACGATGCGTGGAGAGGCGGGTGATCCGACCGAAATCGCCATTCAGAACGTAGGCGGCTCCCCCGAGTTCCTCGCAGGAGTAACCTCGCGGGCGGTGAACTGCGTGTCGGTGCTCGTCATGGTTGCGTACACATTCGCCCCCGTCATAGAAGAGAAGCGAGACGTTCCGATCGGCAAGTGCGCTCCCCTGCTGGCAATCCAGCACACACGTTCCGCGCGTCATGGCCACATCCCAGGTCGTGCCACGATGAAAGAACTCAAAGACGGGTGCCTCGAAAGAGGGCTGGCCGGATCGACGAATAGCATACGCCGCGTTGGAGGATGTCCAGCAATACGGATGCGTGCAGAACAGCAGCATCAGGTCGCCGCATCCGTTGGAATAGACGAACGGGTCTTTCACATGCAGGAACCGTGGGTCATACGATTCAAGGACCGTCTCGCGCGGTGCATCCCGTAATTCCTGAACCGTATTTGCGGCAATTCTGTCGATCGACCACACGCCAGTACCGGGCTTGAGGTACTCTTCAAACTCCTGCGGATATCCCATGCCAGCCTTCTCCGTCGAGACAAACAGCTCGACCCCATTCGCCGACCAGTGCAGTGCGCTGCCCTCAATCGAGAGGACGTGCCGGTTCTGCGCGCTCAGATCGGCCTTTGAGAAACTCATCACCTTCTGAAACGTCTGTCCCTGATCGCACGAGATAAAAAGGGCGAGTTCGGATCCGCGCTCCCCGGCGGCCAGGCCGTTCCGCGAATCCCCGGCATTCCGATATCGACCCACGAGGTACAGTTGACCATCCGGACCACGCGTCAGATTTCCGCCTCCAAACCAGAACCCGGAGGCATTCTGCTGCGGCGGGACGATCACGCGTGCCCGCTGTTGAGCGATGAGCCGGCTCGCAAATCGGATTAACGCCGATTCCAAAGGTGAGATTTCATTGCTCATTGCTGTGGCTTTCCCAAGCCATCGTCATAGTCGCCATCATTTGCTCGAACTTGATGCAACCGGGGCGATACGAGCCCCGATAACCGCGACGTCAAATCAGATGCGACGCAGCACGGCAGACCACGCGAGGAAACGCATGCCGTCACCCTCGATCTGGTCAAAGAAGAATTCGCGGAGAGCGATGATGTCGAAGAGCGTTCCCAATTCCGCACGCAGCTCCGCTTCGGAAACAACCGGAGGCCCTTGTCCCGGCTCATGCGGGTCCTTTGCATTTCCGGCCAGGACGAGGCCGATCGACCCCGCGACTGTGATCCGTTCCAAAGTCCGCAGGTAGGCTTGTACGCCGCCCCGTCGCACCGCGTGGTAACATCCCCGATCGAAGAAAAAGGGAAACTGGCCAAGATCGTCTGGCACGTCGAGGACATCGACCTGCTGGAAGCGTATTGCAACGTGGGCCGCTGCGGCTCGCTGTTGAGCTTTTTGAATGGCTAACCCGCTGAAGTCGACGGCCGTCACGTCGAAGCCCTGCTGCGCCAACCAGACCGCATTGATCCCGCTGCCACAGCCAAGTTCCACGACGCGACAGGGCTGAATTCGCTGCTCGCGAATGACCCGTCCCAATTCCGTCGATGGCTGGCCCGTTTCCCAGGGTGGCTTACCGGTCTGGTAATGCGCATCCCAGTCGATACCCGGCATGATGCTCTCTTGTTATGCGTCTTATTGAAATCGATCCAGCATATCCGCTGCGGTCGGCCGTAAACGCCGGGTGCACACACTGGTTTGCAATCAATAAGCCACGCTGCCGACCAGCCAGGCGAGTCCTGCAACCACAATCACAATTGCGAAGGTCACCTTGCCCGCGCGATCGAGCAGCATTCCCAGCGCACGTTGTCGCGGTGAGTTTGAAGTGAGTAGCCAGCCGGCAGTAATTGGCAACGAGACCGTGGTCAGTACCGCAGCAGCGAACCATCGGAATGCCGTCTGGTGATCCATGTGGCGGGTCTACTGCTCCGATTTACGTGATGCCATACCCCGCGCGTTATGAAGCGTCCGTTCCGCTTCAGCGAGAATCGCGATCAGCTCCGAGCGGTTCGCATGGGGTTTGTTCCGCAGGGCCTGCTCTTCCTGGATCAGGTACTGCGAGCGGGCGCTGAGGCCGACGTTTTGGATTGGCCGTGATATTCCAGTTCTGCCACGCTACGCCCGCCGCTCCGCAGCGTCAATCAAGGTTGCTGACGAATTGAGTGGGTTGCGCCAAGTTCCGAGATTCCGTCCGGGATCATGGCTTCGTGCCACAATTGACCGCCAAATTGTCGTACAGTGAGAGGAACCGTAATCAGAGCCCGAGAGCGTCCAATGGCGACTACGAACCACAAACCCGAGCCATTGCTCGTTTATGCTCCCCGCGCGGAGTGCCCGGTGTGCGGCAAGCCCAGCTATTCGCGAGCCGGAGTTCATCCGCAGTGCGCAATGCATGCATCCGATCAGGTTCAGTCGGCCCGAATTGCCGCCCGCATTCTGAGCGCGCCGAAACCCGCCACAGTGTCATTGAAGCATTACGAAAAGCGATGCCCGAAGTGCAAGACGATCCAGCATGTTCGTCGTCGCACTTGCGAGTGCGGACACGTGCTGTGAAGGGACTGAACGAAGAACCCCAGGGCAGTTGACCGACGACGCGAGCCGCAATCGTGGCTCGACGCGGCATCACTTCGCGATGGCCGTCGTCTTTTTGGAACTCGCGCACTTTTTCCACCAGGCGGGTCGCCATGAAACCGTCCATGATGCAGGTTGGCATTCTGGGCGTGGTGACAGGCATTGCGATGGCTGTGCCTGCCGTGACCGACTCACTGGAGAATGAGCAGCTGAAAAACAGCAGTTTGTTCGTGCTGTGCGTCGCCGGGGCATTGCTCGCCACGGGTCTGTGGGGGTTCGTCATTGGATGGCGCGCTCCGCACGCTCACCTTCCGTCCTCGGTGCGCGCCGTGGTGACGGCGAACGTAATTGTGCTGGCCTTCTGCGCCCTGGAGCTCAGCGACCGAATTGTGCGCCAGAACGGCGAACTGTTCTATTGGAGCACGTTTCTCTATCCGCCGGCGCTGATCATGTTCTTTGGGCTCATAACGGCACGTCGGTGGGCCTGGTGGACGGCGCGAGCTCTGGCGGTCGTCGCCGCGCTGTGGTTCCTCGTGTTTTGCGCGATGATCCCCTTTGTGCACCTGCAGGCCAACGGCGTGCCGACGCCCTGGTATGGACGCGTCTACATGGTGTGTGTCAGCCTGGGTTTTGCCGGGGTGGCGGTGCTGGCAAATCGGGCGCTCGGAGACGCCACGACCAGGCAACATTTTGGCGCAATGGCTGCGTAGCTGGCGTAAAAGTCGTCGCGATTTCGCAGCTGCCTCGGAACTCGGCGCCGAGTGCGACTTAGACTATCACCCATCCAGCTGCGCCAATCGCCCTGTGCTGTCGCCAAGTCGATCGATCTTCACGTCAACACGATCGAGCAGCGACAGGAACAGATTGTTCAGCGGCGTCTCTTTCGGATAGACAATGTGCCGGCCGCTTTTTACGCCGCCGCCGGCGAGCAGAATCGGCAGGTCATCGTGAGAATGACGATTGCCATCGGCGATGGCGCTCCCGTAAACGATTAGCGAGTGGTCGAGCAGCGTGCCCTCCCCTTCCTTCGTTTCGTCGAGCTTTTTGAGAAAATCGGCGAAGCGGTTCATCAGATACAAGTCGATCTTCGCCAGCTGATCGATCCAGTCCTGCTTGTTCTGGTGGTGCGACAGGTGGTGATGCCCGTCGTTCACGCCGACCACCGGGTAGCTGCGATTACTGCCCTCGTTGGCCAGCATGTAGGTCGCCACGCGGGTGCTGTCGGTCTGAAACGTGAGGAAGAGCAGGTCGTACATCAGCCGTGTGTGCTCGTCCATGTCCTTCGGCACGCCAGATGGCTCGGGAATGGTGGGCGTCGGCAACTGCTTGTCAGTCTGCAGTGAGCGTTCGATGCGGCTTTCGATCTCGCGCACGCTGGTGAAGTATTCATCCAGCTTGCGGCGATCGGTGGTGCCAAGCTGCTTCTGCAGCCGGGATGCGTCTTCCGCGACGAGATCGAGCACACTTTGGCGGAGCTGATTGCGTCGCGTGCGGTCAGCCGCGGCCTGGCGATCACCGAATAGCCGCTGGAAGACCAGCTTCGGATTGATCTCCTTCGACATCGGCGTGGTCGGGGTCTTCCAGGATATGCTGTTGGAGTACGCACAGCTATATCCGCTGTCGCACTGCCCGGCGTTGCGGCCGCCTTCGAGGCCGATTTCGAGCGACGGCAATCGCGTGAGCTGGCCGAGCTTTTCCGCGGCCACCTGATCAACCGACATGCCGTTCTTGATATCCGCACCGGCGGTCTTGACGGGATGCGTGCCGGTGAGGAACGCTGCGGCGGAACGGGCATGGTCGCCGGCCCCGTCTCCCTTCGCGCGGGCGTTGTCCTGCATCAGTCCGCTGAGGACATTCACTTTCGACCGGATCGACTCGAGCGGCTTCAGCGTGGCAGGCAGTTCGAAATCGGCCCCGCCCTTCTCGGGTTTCCACTTCGACATGATCGCGCCGTTGGGGAAAAAGACGAACAGCAACCGCGTGGGTGCGGCGGCATTTGCGGCGGCGAACACGCGCGCGGGGCGCATCGCTTCGAGGTACGGCAATGCCATCGCAGCGCCGACGCCACGGAGGAACGTGCGGCGGGAGAGGGCTAAGCGGGACATGTTCGAATCCAATCGGGATGGCGATTACGATCATCGTTTGCGGTAAGCGTCGCATTATCGCGCTGCACAACGGAACGTGTGCGGCGCGTGAATGTGCCGCTTACCGCAAGCGTTACGGTTGCGAATCTTCCCCGCGGCGCAGGCGGAACGGTTCACTCAGCGCAATCTCGGTGGCCAGTGCAGAAAACTTGAAGCCTCGGTCCTTCACGGTCTTTAGAATCTTGCGCGTGGCACATTGATCATAGTACTCCAGCCCGCGTCCGAGGGCGTAGGTGAGCAACTTTTCAGTCAGCGCGCGGCCAAAGTCGTCCTGGCGCTCTTTCAACACTTCAGCGAGTTCCTTCGGTCCCCTGAAGTGGCGGCCATCAGGCAATTCGCCGGTGACGTCGAGGGCCTTGTCGCCATCCTTCTCGCGCCAGCGGCCAATGGCATCGAAGTTCTCCAGTCCGAAGCCGAGTTCGTCCATCACACGATGACATGATGCACAGCTCGGGTTCTCGCGGTGGGCCGCCAGCTGCTCGCGAAATGTCGCCGTTGCCGCCACCTTCGCCGCTTCCAGTTCAGGAACGTTCGGCGGCGGCGGTGGAGGCGGTGTGTCGAGCACGACCTCCATGATGTATTTGCCGCGCTTCACCGGCGAGGTGCGATTCGGGTTCGACGTCATCGTGAGAATGCTGCCGTGCGTGAGGAACCCGGCCCGCGGAGTGCCTTCGAGGCTCACCTGGCGAAACTCGTTGCCCTTCACGTTCGGCAGACCGTAGAACTTCGCCAGCCGCTCATTCACAAAGGTATACGGCGCGGTGAGCAGTTCACGAAGATCCTTGTCTTCTTTCACGAGGTGGGCGAATAGCCGCTTCGTTTCTTCCTGCATGTCGTTCCGCAAATCTGGCGAGAACTGCGGAAATTTTTCCGGATCGGGCGTGATTTCGTCGAGAATCCGTAACTGCAGCCATTGCTCGACAAAGTTGTCGATGAGCGACTGTGACTTGGGATCTTTGAGCATCCGCTGCACTTGAGCCGTGAGCACCGCATCGGTGTGCAGGTCCCCCCGCTCGGCCGCCGCGAACAGTTCATCGTCCGGCAGGCTGGACCACAGGAAATACGAAAGTCGCGTGGCGAGCTCGTACTCCTTCAGCGGGTGCTTGTCGGCGGGGTCGTTGGGGCGCTTGTCCTGCTCGATGCGAAACAGGAATTCGGGCGACACCAGCACTGCCATCACAGCCTGCTGCATTCCGACTTCAAATGACTCTCCCTGCGCAACAATGCCGTTGACGAGCTTCACATACTTCGTGAGCTCCTCATCGCGCACCGGTCGACGAAATGCCCGCTTCACGAATGGTCGCAAATCGTCGCGCACGGCGGCTTCGACTGTCTTCTCGGCGGATGGCCGATGTGCGAGCAATTGGCGATGGAACTCCGGCAGGTCTTCCGGCTTCACATCCAGCGGGCCGATGATTTCAATCTGCTGAATGTGCAGGTTCCGGTCTTCCTTTTTCTTTTCATCGTAGAAGTCATTGATGAAGGCCGCCGATACTTCGTGCCGGCCAGCCTTTGCTTCAAAGGTCGCCTCGTAGTCTTCCATGCGGCTGCGGCGGGCCTTCACGTCGACAACCTTGAAGGCGTTCCCGTCCAGCAGGAGCTGCATTTTCGCATCTTCATTGCCGCCCTTGTCCTGCCCGGCACGAATGCGAACGCGGTAATCGCCACGAACAGGAAACTCGTGCACGGCCGAAACTTGCCCCGCCGATGCCAGCGTGATGACCTCTTGCCGATGCCCCTGGCCTTTGTACTGCAGACGTTCGGAATCGAATTGCGCCAGCGACGGATTCTTCGGGTCGATCGCGAGCACGGCCTTCCGGGCGATCGACTCCGCGGCGTCGAGATACTTTTCCATCAGCAGCGGCGGCAACGACAGTACATCGCCGATGTTGTCGAAGCCGTAGCCCACGTCGTCGGTGGGAAAGTCGTCGGCGGGATGGAAATCAATGCCGACGAGATCGCGGATAGTGTTGTTGTATTCCGCCCGGTTGAGACGCCGGATGGTGACGCGACCGGGGTCGTGGACCACGTTGCAATCGATCTGGAACAGCAGCTTGTCCAGGTAACCAACGAGGGCGGCCTTTTCATCGGCCGAGGGTTGCGCTGCATCCATCGGCGGCATCACGCCCTGAGTGACCAGATCGAAAGCCCGTTCCCAGGTCTTGCGATTTTTCAGCAGCGTGCGTTCATCGGTAAACTTCGCCAGCGAGAGCATGCCTTCCGGCGAGTCGCCGCTGTGGCAGTCGATGCAGTATTTCTTGAGGAACGGGGCCGCCTGCATTTCAAACGCGGAGGGTTTACGAGCGTCGACGGTGGCAGCGCCGGCAACACCAGGGGAACTTGTTGTCCGCGATCCGAGCTGCGACACGCCCAATACGACCAGCAAGGAGAGCGCGAGCCCCATTCCGACGTATGCGTATTGGCGCCAGGATAGAACCGCATTCTTCGTGCGGCGCGAACCCGCAAGCGTCTTGGGTGTGCGTTTTAAAGCCAACGGTGGGAGCGGAGCTGGCGCTTTCTGCTTCTGAACGGTATTGCCGGTGGTCGGCTTGGGGACAATGTACGCGTGCCTGCACGCAGGGGCAGGGCAGCGGCCTTTGCGACCGGTGTGCTGCGCGTCAACCAGGAACGCGCGGCCGCAGGCGGAACAGGTGATGCGCACGAGCATTCGCAGCAAAACTTTCAGACCGGCGGGATGGCAAGGCGGGCAGGCAGGGCGGGAGCGCCGCACAAGGGCAACGCATCAATATAGTATAGCGGGTTCGCGCGGTGCGCGCGCGCCAAATCCCTCTAGCGACGCTTTGAAGAACTGTTCTTTAGCCGTTTCAGGGCGAATCGGCATCTGTCGTCAGATAGGGACGCAGTTTTTCCAGCGTCTTCGGCCCTATGCCTTTGACCCGCAACAGATCATCCGTCGAACGGAAGGCGCCGTGTTCCTCGCGATCGGCCACAATCCGCCGCGCCAGCTTTTCACCAATTCCGTCCAGCTGGGCCCACTCGACCCACGTCGCCGAATTGAGCGCTACCTTAAACTGGTATTCACCGCGAGGATGCACAACCTGCACCGGCGTGAACTGTCGTTCCCGATCGCGCCAGACGTGCAGCGACAGCAGGACCGCCATGATCGCCAACGACAACGTTAACAGCCCGCGGTCGCTTCGCGACCAGCCCCAGATCGGCGCTATATCTGGCTTCTCGTCGGCTGACCCGTACCGTGGTCTGACGACTGGTGCGGCCGGCGCTGGCAACAACGGGTCCGGACCTTCGTCGAAGGTGCTGCGCGGGCCGGTGGCTGGCCGAATGGCAGGCAATGGAAAGGCTTTTGTGGACGGGGCGAATGGTCATTCACGCTACCGCGCCGCGCGAAATCGTCAAGCGTTCCGAGGCATTCAGGGGTATAGGAGCCAATTTCTGTGTCGTGAGGCGGTGGATCCAATAGGGTTTCCAGGCGTGGCTGTAGACGAGGCAGCAGACGCTGGTCATGCCGTTGACGCGGCGGACGCGCCAGCGGGCCCGGTTTGTTTCAGGCGTCGGCCGATCATGTTTTTGCAGGCCCCTGCGATTTGTCCGCTGCCGATGGCGCGGCCTTGGGCGAGACGTGGGGCGTAGTTCAGATGCGAGACATGATTGCCCAAATAGTCCCGCAGGCCTTCGAGCGCTCGGCATGGGGCGGCGGCGTCTTCAGGAATGGTCGTCTGTTGCAGGTGCTCGTCAATGCCGGCACAGCCGCGCATCAGCAGTGCGGTACGTGCCTCGTCGGTCCAATCGTGCGTGGCCTCGGTTCCTTCGCCGAACAGCGCCTTCGCCCTATGGCTGACATGTTCCAGCGCGTGATAACTATCCAGCACTCCCGCACTATCGGTGAGGTTCTACCGCCTTCAGCTGCAGGGCCGTCTCCAATTGCCGCCGTGTGGCCTCACGGCCCTGGTCCACCGCCAGGCGCTCCGCGATGGCGAACACCTTCCCGTGCGGCGCGGCCGCACACGCGACCCGCAGCGCGCGATGCTGCAACACCGCTTGCTCCGCAACAGACGTTCTTCCCCGCTGAAGTTGTTCCCACCACAAGTTCGACATGGCTCATGCTCCGTGACATCGCACAACCAAAACACGAACCACGAAGTTGCCAAGTCAACACAGACCTCCCAATCGCGCAATTGTTCGCAACTGCACCCGACAGGCGGGCGATGTCGATCATTGATGTTGGCTCCGCAGTGGTTCCACAGCGCTCTGTAACTGCGGGGTTCGTCCTGACGGATTCCACGTGCGGTGATATACTGCAGTCGGTCCTTTCTCCCGTACTGAAGCGAAGTTCCGTCGCATGAAGCGCCATGAGGAAATTGAATCGGTTTCGGAAATCCGGTCGCTGCTGAGCGGCGTTGGATTGCGGACCACCTCGGCGCGGCTGGCCGTCGTGCGGCGCTTGCAAGCGGCCAAATCGCCGCTGTCTCATGCGGAAGTCGCCGAGGAACTGGTGCCACTGGGGTTCGATAAAGCGACCGTCTTCCGCAATCTTACCGACCTCGTGGATGCGGGCCTTGTTTCTCGCACTGAACTGGGCGATCACGTGTGGCGGTTCGAACTCCGTCGACACGCCCACGGCAACGAGCAGCATCCGCATTTTGTCTGCGTGGAATGCGGCAGCGTCACCTGCCTGCACGACGTAGACATGCCCCGCACCGCGCAAAAGAGCTGGGCGAAGGTGGGCCAGGTGACGGAGATCCTGCTGAAGGGCCACTGCAACACCTGCGTGGCCAGGTGAGTGGGACGGGCAATTTGGTAACGGGGGAGGATGTTGGATATTGGAAATGCAGGCCGCGATCAGCTGCCGAAAAGCTGCGATGTGCGTGCCGGCGTTCCGCAATCGGGCAAACAGTCGGGTCGACTTGCTGGCATGATTCGTGAGGCTCAGTCATCAGCCTGGAGCGTTTGATCGATTTCCTGTTCGGTCACGCCCTGCCGAGACATCGAGGCGCCCACCTGCCGCTGCTCAACTTGTGTCCACGCGTGGCGCCTGGCGTGATCTCGGCCTCGAAGTAGGGAAGCCTCCTCCAGCCCGGTACCGTGTTCCGCGACAACGCCGCCGTCGATCGCGCGATCCAGGAACGGGTCAGAAGACACATTCCTACGACGTTGGACCACTGCGGGAACATATTCGTAGGGTGGGCTCTGTCCACCTCTGCACGACGGCAAATGTCCCGCTCAGACCAACTACATACCGTTACAACCTATCTGGTGGGCATAGCCCACCCTACTAATGCTGGAACAGGAACTCCTTCGAATTCAGCACGGCCCAACCCACGTCTTCCAGCGCCATGCGGCGGTCGGTTTGCCCCGCGATGTGGTGCTTCGACGCCGCGAGTTCTTCCGGCACTGGCGGGCGGGCGACGGCGGCGTAGTAGATCGTCGTAATGATCTCATCGTCGCTCTTCCCTGCGGCGATCATTTGCGCGATGCGGCCGTTGTCGGCTCGCAGCTTGTTGTGCACCACTGGGCCGTTGATCATCTGCAACGCCTGCGACAGATTCGATTCGCTCGATCGTTCGCACTGGCACGCCATCTCGCGTTGCGGCTGGCCGAACACTTTCAAGAAGTAGTTGTCGGCGGGCGGTTCGGCCAACTGCGTCGTTCGCGTGCCGGCCGGTGCATTCTTGAAGTCTTCGGCCACGGCGGTCACCGCGCAGATGGCGTCGAGCAACTGTTCGGCCGACAGCAGCCGGGTGGTGGCATGCGAGCAGTAGATCTCGTCGTTCTTGTTGAACGAATTGGTCCGCGAGCTGAGCTGATAGATGCGGCTGTTCATGATGGTGCGAATGACCCACTTCTGGCTGAAGCCGTTCGCAACAAATTGCCGCGTAAGCTCTTCCAGCAGCTTCGCATTGGAAGGCGGGTTAGAATCGCGGAAGTCGTCCACCGGTTCGACGATGCCACGGCCCAGCAGATGCCCCCAGATGCGGTTCGTGAGCGAGCGGGCAAAAAACGGATTGTCGGCCTTCGTGAGCCATTCCGCGAAGACGACGCGGCGATCCTGGTCGGAGGGCACGTCCACGTCGCCCTGCAGCAACAGGTGCACCTTCATCTGCTTGCCCGTGCGCGGCTGGGTGACCTCGCCTGCCGGTTGCACAAACACGACTTCTTCCTCCGCGTCGAGCGCGTTCTTGCGGCCGATGCGCGTGAACGCCGCGGCGATGCCGTAGTAGTTGTCCTGCGTCCAGCGTTCAAACGGATGATTGTGGCACTTGGCGCACTGGATGCGCACGCCGAGGAACAGCTGGGCAGTGGTTTCGGTGGCGTCCTGCGGGTCGCGGCTGGCCCGCCAGTAATTGGCGGCGGGGTTTTCAAAGACGCTTCCCTGGGCGGTGAGCAGCTCGCGGGCGAACTGATCAAGCGGTTTGTCCTGCTTGAGCGATTCATACACCCACAGGCGGAACTTGTGGACGCCGGCAACCTTCAGCTTCTTGCTGTTGGCCCGCAAAATGTCGCACCACTTCAGTGACCAGAACGAGGCGTAGTCGTCGCTGTCGAGCAGTTGATCGACGATCGCCGCACGCTTGTTCGGATTCGAATCGGCCAGAAACGCCTGGGCTTCTTCGATCGACGGCAGCCGGCCGGTGATGTCGAGATACGCCCGCCGCAGAAACTCGTCATCCGCACACAAATCACTGGGCACAATCTGCAGTGTTTTCAATTTGTCGAAGACGAGTGTGTCGACGAAGTTGTTCTCGGCCGGATTATTCCACGCAAAGCCGGGCACGTCTTCGAGGAACGTGACGTGGCAGGTGGCCATCTTGTCGAGATAGCGGGCGAGGATCGCCGATTCACCACGACCGTTCTTTGTAATACGACCCGCGGGATTGACGCTGGCGACCGACTCGCTCGATGAGCTGAAGTCGGTGAGCGCGGTGAGGTCGCGCACGCTGCCATCGCTGAAGTGCCCCAGCACGACAACCTGCTGCTGAGCCGCCGGCGCACGCAGCACGCGTTTCGAGGGCAGCGTCTCGATCTTCACCAGATCCGGTTCGGTGGGCGGGTCAAGGCGCAGGCCTTCCGCGATCCAGTGCTCGAGCACCTGGTGGCAGGCGTCGCCCTTTTTGATGCGCTTGCCGCCGCCGTGCGCCACTTCCATGAGCGGCTTCTTGAGCAGCAGGCTTTCGGCCGGTTCCACGATGTTGATGCGACGTCCGAAGAATTCGCTGCGAAGCGTCATCGCGTCCAGTTCGGGATCGTAGGCCCGCAGCGAGAGACGGAAGCCGCCCTTGCCGGAGGGCGAACCATGGCAGGCCCCCATGTTGCAGCCGGACTTGGTGAGGGCCATCTGCGTTTCGTTCTTGAAGCTGACCGGCGCCGGCAGCTCCATGTTCTTGACGATGCAGGGGATGACGGTCGCCTGGCTGCCGGCCATTGCGACGATGACGCACTCACCGTTGGCCACGGGCAGCACGGTCGAGCCATCGACGCGCGCGACGGCGAGGTTGGATGAACCGACCGGAATGAGGCCGGTGAGGTCGCGGACTTCGTCGCCGGCGTACTTGCCGGTGACGAGCAGTTGCTGCCGCGACCGCGGGCCGATGAGGTTGATGGTCGTCGGCTCAATGGCCAACGCGGCGGGCGTGCCGATCTGGGAAGCGGCATCGGGCTGGTCGGCGGCGGCCATGCCGGTCGTTGCCAGCAGAATCGTCAGAAGCGCTAATTGTCGCATTGTCCGTTGCTCCGGAATGTGAGCCCGACGCGCTAGCGAGGGGTTGTGCGCTCGACAAGGAACTCTCGTTTAAGGACTTGGCACGCGGTCATCCCTTGCTTGCGCTGCGGGCTCCCGCACTCATGTAAACAACCTACTCCACCGTCAGCGTGATCGCCGCGGACGCGGCTTCGAACTTGGCATTTCCCATGGCCGCGTCGGCCTTCACCGTCACATTGTTCACCGCACCCTGCGCGGCGTCCGCCGCGGCAGTGAGCTTCACGTCTGCCTCGGAGGCATCCGCCGCGAGCATGGCTGCCGCTGCGGTGACACCCTTCGGCAGGTTCTGGAACGTCAGCGTCACGGGAGCCGAAAGCGCCGGGTTGCGGGCGGCCTTCACCTTCACGACCAGTTCGCCACCGCGGGCGAGTTTTGCCCCCCCGGCATCCGCGGCAACCGACAGCGGCGGCTGCAGCTTCAGCCGAATCGCCGCCGGTTGCGTAACGGTCTTGTCTTTCTGCTTCAGCGTGCCCAGCAGCCCTGCGGTGAAGTCGCCCAGCGGGGCCTGGTTGTTGGCGGCGAACGTGATCGCGACCTCGTTCGCTCCCTTGTCGATGTTCTTCACAGCGGCTGTGATGCCCGCCGGCAGACCGTTCTGTGCTGGCTGGAGTGCGACCGTCACGGCTTCGTCGAACCCTTCGGCCCGGGCAGCTTTGAGTTTCACCGTGGTGGAGAGGTCCTTGCCGAAGACGACCTCGGCGGGTTCAGCGACCCACGTGAAGCCCGGCGCGGGGGCAACCGCCGCTGCAACCAGATTCGCCAGCGAAGACGGCGGATAGCGCATATTCGCCATGCGGCCGCGGAGTGCACCGGTGAAGTCGGCGACGTCGGTCACATCCGCTTCGCCCACCTTCGCGGTGCCGATTACTTTCACAGTGTGCAGTACCCCCGGTGCGGCATCGGCCTTCGCATGGATCGTAAGCAGGGCGTCATTTCGAGCCGGGCCGATCACCGATTTGCTTGCGGTGAAGCCTTCGGGCAATCCGATCACCGACAACTCAATGGGACCTGTGTAACCCTGACGCGCCGCCGTCACGGTGAAAGCGATGTCGCCTCCGGCGGGGACGTTGCCGGTGTCGCTGGAAACAGCCAGCGAGAATGGCTTCGCGGCCGGCGTGACTTCGATGCGGTAGGCGTAATTCGGTCCGCCGCGCTGCGAGAGGTCTTCGACCACGAGGAAGTAATCGCCATCGGCGGGGAACTTGACGGCGACGGCGCCTTCCGCAGTTCCGGTATCATCCACCGCTGCCACCTGTCCGCCGTCCTTGTTCAACACCTTGATATTGAGGTCCGCGGGCGAACCCTGTTGACGCGTGACACCAGCGAGGAAAACTGACTGGTCTTTCTTCGCCGTGAACACGAAGCGGTCCACGTCGCGCGGGGCGTCCAACCGGCCGTTCACGTCTTGCGTGAGTTCGATGCGGTTCGCCTGCTCGGCAGTGTTGTTCGGTTCGGTTTCGAGAAACTGAGCGCGATCACTGACCACCACCTGGGCGAAGGCACTGGCGGAGCCGCCGTTCCGTTTCCAGCTGACTGGCAGCCATTCGATCGTTAGATCGCTGGGCGCGGTGATGGTCACCGGTGCGGCGTTTTCGCTCGAAATTCCCGCGATCTGTACTGGTGTGGTCACACCCCGCTGAACGGCGAGCGGATAGGGCAGCGTCACGCACGGGAAGTCGCCGATGCGCAGCCGATACGCGCCGCCCTGATAGCGGATGTCGCGCACTTCCAGGAGATACTCGCCGGCCGCTTTGAAGGTGTGGAACAACTGCGAATCGCCACTCATTCCGGGGGCGTCGTCGCTGAAGGCCAGCTCACGGCCGCGCGCGTCGAGAATACGCAGCATGGGGTCGAGCGACGAACCAATCCGCCGGGCGAGCACTTCGATCGACAGCGACTGCCCTTCGGTGACGTTCAGCTTGAAGTACTGCACCGAGAGATTCGCCACGGCGCCATCGACGGCGCAGGGTGCAGTCAGCGCCTGCGCGGTCGCGGGAGACGAGTTGTTGCCGGCCTGCGCCACGGAAGGCAGATCATCGACCAGCAGAAACCGCAGCCCCGAGACGCCCTTGTCGGTGAGCACGCGCATGCCATAAATGCCCGGCGTTGTTCCCGCGGGGACATTCACCGACCACGTGACGTTGTCCGCCTTAGCACCATTTTCCGCAACGCCTTCGGCCAGCTTCGTTTCGCCGCCAAAGCTGAGCCAGAGCTGCTTGGCACCGGCGAGATTGCTGCCAGTGAGCTGCACGTTCTGCGTCTGTCCAGGCAGGACTGCACCGGGCGTCTGTCCGCCGATCGTCGGCTCTTGTGCTGGACACACCGAGGCGACGGCGACGGCCGCACAAATCGTCAAACAGCGGAACGCCGGCCGCAGCATGCGGGAAGACTCCAAGGGCGGGATGCATTGGGGCAGGTCAGGCGGGCAAGTCATCAACTCGCGTTGATGCTCGATGATAGGCAGACGCGCCGGCGGGCGTCAAACGGAATCGGGGTGAAGCCCTGGCGACGCTAACCATTCGCCCCATTGCGGCTCGCCTGGCGGGCCAACGTGACGAACACGTCTTCCAGGTTCGGCTCCGTCGGCTGCACCTTCACGCCAGCGACGTTGGGTGGCGTCCAGTTCTCATCGACGAGTGCCCGCACCGATTGACCGAAAATCGTGGCTTCGTGCACGCCCGGTTGATGTCGCACCTGGTCGAGCAGCCGCGCGATGTCGCCTGCTTCCAATTCGATCCGCTGCGTGCCCGGCGGCGTGACATCCTGGCGATGTTTCAACTCATCCGGCGTTCCGAGGGCAAGCAGCTTCGACAAATACAAATAACCCACGCGATGGCAGCGTTCGGCTTCGTCCATGTAGTGCGTGGTGACGACGAGCGTCACCCCTTCGGCGGCGAGAACGAACAACAGGTCCCACAACTCGCGGCGCGCAACGGGATCGACGCCGGCGGTTGGTTCATCCAGAAACACCAGCTGCGGGCGATGCAACAGCGCGCACACCAGCGCGAGCCGTTGTTTCCACCCGCCGGAGAGCCGTTCCGACCGCCGGTCGAGATACGGACCGAGCCCGGTCATCTGGATCAATTCCTCCTGCCGCTGTTTCGCATCCGCTTTCGAAAGCCCATAAATGCCCGAGTAGAAGCTCATGTTCTCGCGGACGGTGAGATCGCCGTACAGCGAGAACTTTTGTGACATATAGCCGATGTGCGAGCGGATGCTCTCCGCCTGCTTCTTCACATTTTGTCCGAGGACCGTGGCCTCTCCCTTCGCGAGGGGCAGCAGGCCGCATAAGGCTCGAATGAGCGTCGTCTTGCCTGAGCCATTCGGACCCAGGAGGCCGAACACTTCGCCGCGTTTTACGGAGAGCGTCACGCCTTCCACGGCCTTAAACGTGCCGAACTGGATGGTGGCGTCGTGAATGTCGATGACGAGATCGGCAGCGGGGGCGCTGGCTGCCGGCGGCTGCGGGTCCTTCATGCCGCACTCACTTCAGCGGGACGCGAATTTCGGCTGCCATGCCCGACTTGAACACGCCCACTTCGTCATCCACGCTCACTTTAATCGCGAACACCTGGTGCCGACGTTCATCGGCGCTCTGCACGTTACGCGGCGTGAATTCGCTGACCGACGCGATATGGATGATTTTTCCTGTGAACGTGCGGCCCGGATACGAATCGACCGTGATCGTCACCGCGTCGTTGAGGCGAACGCGGCCCAGATCGGTCTCTGGAACGAAGGCCTTGATCCACAGGTCTTCCGATCGGAGCACACGCACCACCGGCTGGTTGGGCTGCACGATATCCCCCGGGCGTACCGATACCACTTCCACGAGCACCTTGGAGGGCGCGACCACCTGCGCCTCACGTATGCTTACTGCCAGTTCGTCGAGTTTGCCGCGCAACTCGGCGACTGCGGCTTCGGCCTCGGCAATGTCTTCCGGACGCGAACCGGCCATGACGAGGTCGTACTGCGCTTTCAACCGGGCGGCATCCGCCTCGGCTTCAGCCTTGTCTTCATCGCGGCTGCCCAATTCCAGTTCGCGCAGCCGGGCTGACGCCGCCCGTTCCAGCGCTTCGGATCGATGCAGTGCCGCGATCAATTCTTCGTACTGCGACTCACTGGTGATCTGTTTGGCACGCAGCGGTTCAGTGCGCGCGAGTTCCTGCTTGGTGCGCTTGATGTCTGCCTGAATGCGATCGACTTCGCCGCGGGCCGCATCGACTTCCTCCGGACGCGGACCGGCCAGCACCCGATCCCGGCGCGCTACTGCCCAGGCATACTGTGCCGCCGCGGCACGTTTTTCTTCTTCACGTGACCCGTCTTTTAATCGCTGCAGCCGGGCTTCGGCCGCATCGAGCTTCGATTCCCACTGGGCGCGCTGGGTTAGCAGCTCGGGGATGGCGAACTCCACCAGTGGCGTGCCCGGTTCGACGGTTTCGCCTTCGGTCACCTGGACGGCGGACACGCGGCCGCCCACCTTCGAGGCCAGCCGCACCTCCTGAATTTCGACCGTGCCGGGCAATGCGAGTTGCGGATTGGTATCGTGCCAGATCCAGCGCACCATGCCCGCCCCGAGAGCGGCGAGCACTCCCAGCACAACAACAACATAGCGGGTAATGCCAGTGGCGTGGTTCACGACGGATCATTCTGCTCCACGAGGTTTGTAGCTGGTTACACGCATTGCGACCAGCCGGTTTTGTGAATTGTATAGCGTGGCGATTAGGATACAGGGATGCCCCGCCGCGCCTTGTTCATCATTAACCGGAAATCCCGCCAGGGTCGCTCCGATTTGAACGCCGTTCGCGAGCGCCTCACCGCCCACGGCTTGACCCTGCAGGAAGAGAAGCCGCGGCATCCGGCCGACATTTCCCCCGCCATTCGCCGCCATGCTCCAAGCATACAACTGGTGATTTTGGGTGGTGGGGACGGTACCCTGCATCACGCCCTGGAGGGCCTCCTGGACACAAAACTGCCGTTGGGCATCGTGCCGCTGGGAACAGCAAACGATCTGGCCCGCACGCTCAATCTACCGAGCGATCCGCTCGAAGCCTGTGATGTCATCGCCCGTGGCGAGACGCAGCAGATCGACCTGGGGTGTGTCAACGGCCGGCACTTCTTCAACGTGGCGAGCATCGGCCTGGCGGTGCAGGTGACGCGGCGGCTGACGCGCGAAACCAAGAGCCGCTGGGGCGTGCTGGCCTATCTGATCGCTGCTGTGCAGGCCCTGTTGCGAATGCGGCGATTCGCCGTAGAAATCCATCATGGCGAAGCGGTCCATCACACGCGCACGGTTCAGATCACGGTCGGCAACGGACGACACTACGGAGGCGGACTCCGCCTTGAGGAGGCCCGCATTAACGACGGCGAACTATTTTTATACAGCCTCGAAATCGAGCGCTGGTGGCACATTCTGCCGCTGGTGCCCGCACTGTTGCGGGGCACGTTCACGCCGATGCATTCGGTGCAGACGCACCGCGGTTCCGCGTTCTTTGTAAAGCCGGTCGGACGCCAGCACCACATTACCGCCGATGGTGAACTGATTGGTCAGACGCCCGCCCAGTTCCGCGTGCTCCCCCGAGCGGTGACGGTCTTCGCGCCAGCCCCAGAACAGTAGCCCGAGGCGCCGGCGAGGCAATCCTGTGTCCGGGGGACGCGAAATAACTTTCACCGCGTCGTCGGTTCGTCGGCTTCTTCGACCTCGCCGTGACGCTGCAGCCATCGTGCCGCCAGCCAGCACACCAGAGCCCACGACAGCCCTGCCATCCAGCCCGCAATCACATCGGTGGGGTAATGCACACCCAGGTACACGCGGCTGATCCCCACGATGAACGACAAAGCGAGCGCCACGCCCAGAATGTAGGCCTTCAACCGTCGCCGCGCCACTACGGTCGTGAGCAGCGAACCGAGCGTGACATAGACAATGGCCGACATCATCGAGTGCGCACTCGGAAAACTACTGCTCGCCACATACGACAAATGTGGCACCACGGTCGGTCGCGGCCGGTCGAAGACGGCTTTCAATCCGAACGACAGCACCACGCCGCTCACGGATGCCGCGAGGAGAAACATGGCCATGTGCCGTTTGCGGTCCAGCCACAGGTATCCCGCGACCGTCAGTGTGAAAAACACCAGCCAGCCAATGCCGCCGAGGGCCGTGGCGTCGCGGCCGATTTCCTGAACCCAATGCGGACCGACCGGCTCAGACAAATTGGTTGACTTTCGCAAAGCCAGCAACACGCGCTCATCGAAGTGCTGAAAGCGTCCCTCGGACACCTTGTCGGCCACTTCAATGAAGCCCCAGACTCCGGCGAGGAGGGCGAACGATGCGGCCAGCACTACGGCTTCGCGCTCGAGCACCCAAGCATGCCCCCGCCGGACCAGCGACTGCCCCCAATGCATCCAGCTCATGCGCACACTCCCGCGGCATGGTCAGCCGCCGGGCGAGACCGGGGGGGACGATCTCGACCGCGGCAATTGCGTCGCCACCGCGCATCGGCTAATTTCAACAAGAGCGCATCCGTAGCTCAACTGGACAGAGCATCGGTCTTCGGAACCGAGGGTTGGGGGTTCGAGTCCCTCCGGGTGCATTTCACAAGTTCTGCCGAATCCTCAAGTTAGGATACCTGCCTGCGTCGGGCAGAGCGGCTTCAAGGCCCTGATTCCTCCGTAATTTATGGAGGATCGAGCTTGGGAGACCTGCTCTATGCCTCGCGCTTCACGCAAAGTCCCGTCGTACTGCTGCCACAAAGCATCTGGTCAAGCGGTTGTGCGGAGTGATGGTCAGGACGTCTATCTCGGTCCCTACGGTTCGGCAAGACCGCAGCCCGCGAATCGGCGCCGATTAAGCCGGTGGATGATGCGACTGTGGAAGCCACGTTGCCGTACGTCTCTCCCCAGATCGCGGCGACGGTTCGGGTTCAGCGGCTGACGGGCATGCGGCCCAATGAAGTTGTGCAGATGCGGCTCTGCGACATCGACCGTTCGCAGGACGTCTGGATCTACGAGCCAGGGCAGCACAAGAACCGCTGGCGCGGTCACCGTCAGTGAAAAAATGCCTGTCTCTCATCGGCAGATTGCAAAGCCGCAGCGAGCACCTCTGCGCGAGCCGACGCGACGAACGGCTCACGACAACTGGCGGCGCGCTGCTCGATGAAGTCCAACACAAGCCGCAGCCAAGTTTCAGCTTCGAGCGGCGGCGCGGGCGGCTCGTTCGGACGCCCCTCGACGAACCGCGCGTGTTCCGCTGTATCCGTCCAATCAGCATCGACCAGACAACTGAAGACCAATCGTGTCAGCAGTTCATCCGAAAACAAGTGGGCTTCTGCAATGGGCGACAAACCAACTCGTCCGATCCCCGGACAATCGGTTGTTGCAACTGACCAAACGACATTCGCAATTGCTTGCCCAGAGGGGCCATTGACTGCATCTTTTAGCTTCGCCGCATCGGGCAACCCGCCATGATGCCCGGCAATCGCAAACGCGACCGGCGCATTCTTCGATTCAAACGCCTTCGCGGCACCCGCTTGCTTGTGCCAAGTCTTTTCCTTCTGAACCTGGATGCCATGAATCCTCTGCTGAAATTCAGCACGATACTTTCCCAAGTCATGCATCCAACCCGCCGCACTCGCCAACTCGGCCAACTTTGGATGGGATGGCGCTGCGTTCTCCATTCGCAACCTTGCCAGTTCCGCGACGCTTCGCAGATGGCTTGCGAGTAATTGCCAATCGCTGTGATCAGGCTTGGTTCCTGAGTGAGCAAAGTACAGCGGAGTCATTACAGAAAGCTCGTGGTTTTAACTCGTAGTGCTCTTCTTGCGCAACCGCTCGCCGTTGACGCGCGTGTGCAACCCCGACGGACTTGCGCCAAACAGTAGAATCGAAGATGCCTTTCATCGCCGCGAGTGTCGGCTCGGGATAGCTGACCGGGGTGTTGCCGATGTACGGACGAGTCCAAATTGCGGTCCGGCCGGAAATCTCGCAGGCGACCTCGTAGACTCTCATCACTCGTCTCACCGCACGATCCGCCATTTGCTGGACGCGACGGTGAGCCGAGGGCGACATGCCGGGGCAGTTTCGCGAGGTGGTTGCAACTTGCCTCAATTAGGCACGCATGCTCCAGTTTCTAAGGACCGCATGCCAATGGCATGGAATTGTTTGCGTTTGTCTGATGATATGAAGTTGCGTCAGAGTGGCAGTTTTGGCTTGGAATTTCAAATCGCGCGGCCACTTTCTGCTGGGCCTTGTCAGTTGGGGCAATGAGATTCGAACCTGTAGCCCGGGGGCTTAATTGGTAGCCCATAATGGACACGGACATCGCCTGACGTCCAATAGCTAAGAGCTAAGCGAGCCGACACGCCCACTGCTTCATCGCGCGTGCCCTGGCCCCCTGGCCCGGCTGCGCACCCCGGATTGTCCGAGTGCGCAGCCTGACCGGCAGGGGACCAGGGCGTGATTTAGTGGCATTCGGAAAGAACTAGCGACTCGCTCGGGAGCGGTGGTCCCCGAACCGGATCCCGCCGGACTGGCAGCCGGCGATCAGCATCACGATCAGGGCGATCCAGAACACGCCCCAGGAACTGAAGCACAGGCCCAGGAAGCCCGACACCATCGCCGCACCGGTCAAATTCGCGGCGTTCAGCTTTTGACGTGCAGACAAATCGACTCCTTTGACAAGGGATGGTAATCCCAGCTGCTGCGAACAACACCGCAGCCAGGACTGAATGACCGCTCAGCCGGCCCAGGCGCGACATTGGTTACGGAACGGGCAAGACGGGCAGTTCATTGCGCTCGGCGATGGATAAAAGTGCCCAGCCTGGATCGCGGCCCAGACGTTCTGAACCAGGGCACGGATGCGAGCAATCGCCAGCGGGTCGGGCGCGACCTGGTGCACATCCAGCTGGGGCACCTTGGTTTTCGTCAGCACGGCAAACTGCAACCGCACTGGGTGATCGGCGAACTCTGACACTAGCTCGTGGTACAGCAGAAGCTGCCCACTAGCGGCTTCAATGTCGCCCTCGGACCAGCGACCACGACTCGTTTTGAAGTCTGTGAGCACAAGCGCATCGCCGTCATCGACCAACAGGTCCAGCCGGGCGAGCAGGTCCGGGGCACCCTCGATGATGGGCGCCCGCAGCTCTTCTTCAATCCCCACGATATGGCCGGCCGGCCGTGACATATCGCTCGCCACAAACGTGGTCAGCATGCGTTGAGCGAGCTGTCCCAACACCGCCAGCGTATCGCCACTGCCGAACTGCACCTGGTCAAGATCGGCGTAGCTCCAGGCTTCGTGATATACGGCCAGTAGCGGATCAATCCCCAACGAATGGCCGGTTGCCAGCTGATGCTGAAAGAACGCATCCAGCGCGGCATGAATGGCCTGGCCGAACACGAGGTTCGCCGATACGAAATCCTCGGGTAGCTGATCCACGTACCGGAACCGGTACCGCAGCGGGCATTTGAGGTAGGTCGAGACCGCCGACCAGGAGAGGTAATCTCTCCCAGTCAGCGTCAGAGCGACCTCGGTGGGAGGACGGGGTGCCAGCGCAATCATGCGCGGCTCCCGCTCACCGGCGCGCGGTTGAACTCATCGATCAGCCCGCTGGCCTGCTTGATCGAAAGGTCTTCCGGGCGCCCCATACCAAATCGCTGCTGCAGCTCCGCCGCAAGATCGAGCCGCTGTCGGTCGGCGATGGCGTGCAGCGCCCGCACCTGCGACTTCGTGGCCTTGCGCTCCAGGCCGGAGCTTGGGCGCACCCGGACTGCGGGACGGGACGCGCCATTGGTGTGGCCATTGCCGTTCGGCGCCGCCCCATGACCGTTCTCTCCCGGTGAAACAGCGGATGGCTGCTGCCGCGCGAGTTCATCCTGCACAGCCTGGCGGCAGGCCGTGAAGGCGTTCTGGACGTGCCGCTGGAAGGATTCGAGGTCGCGCTCAATCAGCGAGCCTTCCAACTCGACTTCGACGTTGCAGCTGGCTCCCAGGCTGCCGTAGTCGGGTAACCCGACCTTTTTCTGTAATCCGACATTCAGCCGTAAGGGCATCGACCCTCCTTTCCTTTGAGTTGATCGGCGGATGAGCATGCGCAGCGCGTGCTGGGCGATCACATCCGCCATTGATTCGAAGCTCGGTTGCATCGGGAAGGGATTTGCGCCCACTCCCTAATCCGTGTGGACGTAGTAAGCGCCGACACATCGGACCATCCTCTCGACACCCATCTCGACGACACATCTTCGCGGTTTCGCTGCCGGAGGTTTCACCTGACGTCTTTCCGACCCGCCGCCGGCGTGGCCGTGATCGTTCTCGCCTCGTTCCTTGGATAGATCGGAGGCTCTGGTGTCATCCGCAGATCTTCCCGCCACCCCTGATCCGGTTGTGAACACGACGGAATCCGCACAACCAGGGGTTCCCAGCGAGTTGGCAGCGCTTGGACGCTACCTCTACAACCACAACCCGTTCTATCCCTTGAGCGCCGTGTTACTACTGCTGGGGCTGCATAGCCTTTTTCACGACGAGCATGCCGCGACCCACCTCACCGACATCGGGTTCAACAACGCCATCCTGTGGCTGGTGTTGGCCAGCTTTGCGACAGTGCTGTCCGGCACGGCGGTCTGGCTGATTCGGTGGGGTCAGGTGTGGGATGACGCCCGCACGATCCTGCTCACGCTGGTACTCCTGCTCGTCGCCCTGAGTGTGAATTGCGACAAGCCGATTTCCCTGCACGTTCCCAGCGCGCCTTGGCTGCTGCTCGGTGGACTGGCCTTCGCGATCGGACTTGCTGAATTGACCTTGCGATGGACCGGAATCAGGCTGCCGATCGCCTTCCGACTTCCCATGCACCTGTTCTTCGCGCTGTTCTTTCTTTACCCGATCGGTCTCGACTATTGCCTGAACACGATTGGCGACCAGCACAACGCACTCGGCTGGCAGTACACGCTGATCGGTGTGTTGCTGTTCCCCAGCATCGCGGGTTTGATCGCGCTCACGCTGCTCCCTGCAGCAATGCGTGGTCCGCAGTGGATTGAGCAGCCCACGGCCGCCTGGAAATGGCCGGTGTATCCCTGGTCGCTCTACATCGGGTTTGCGATTGCGGTGGTGTTTCGCGCGTTTTACCTCACGATTTCTTTTCACCCCCGTGCGGGCACCGACAGCGCCTTTGCACCGTATTTCCTTACGCCGTTCGCCCTGGCCACTGCGTCTGTGGTGTTCGAACTCGGACGCAGTGTTCAGCACCGGTTGACTCAGAACGTTGCGATGGCTGCGCCACTGCTGTGCTTGCCCGCCTCATTAACAGGGCAGCCACCCTGCGACCCGGCCGGCGATTTCCTGTGCATCCATCGCGAGTTGATCGGGTCGCCCTTGCAGGTCTCTGTCGCTGGACTGCTCGTGCTCTATGGCTACATCTGGCTGCGACGTGGTCCTGCGTGGACTGCGCCGGGCATTGTCGGGCTGACCTGCCTAGCGGCGGCCGTCGGTCCGCACACCCTTGATATCCACACGTTCGGACCAGCAACTCCATACCCCCTCTTTGTGGCAGCTGCGATCTGCCTGTATGGCGCATTGCGCGTTCCCCGGTCATCTCTTCGCTGGTTTGGAGCGGCCACATTGGCGATCGGCGGCTTCGCAGCGGCGGTAGATGGCACAGTGTGGGTGCAGTATCACGGTGCTCTGGCCTGGCACGCGTGGCTGGTCGCCGCGGTGGTGATCGGAGCGATTGGGACTGACCGATGGGCTGAGGTGTTGCGAAGCATCACCGCCGCGGTGTTGGTCGCGCTGGCTTACGGGCTCCTGGTCTATACCGCTCGTGGGTGGCCAGCGCTGGCACCTTGGATCACCTGGGTTTACCTGCTGGCGCTCACCGGAGTTGCGTGGATCACGTGGGGCTTGCGTCGCAGCAACAATCAGCTGGCGACGGCTTCGCTGGTGAGTCTGGCCGCCGGCATTCAGTCCGCACTCACGACTTCAGCCATCATTCGTGAAAGTCACAACCCACGCGGATGGGTGCTCGTCTTGGCGGGACTGATTTGCTTTGTGGCCGCCCTGCTGGTGAGTGGCAGCAAGATGCGCTCGGCCAAAATACCGCTCTCATGAACTTTCGCGTGCATGCACCCGAGCTGATGACGTGAGGCACATCCCTTGCGCGGTCCTCAACACCAGCGGACGACGCCATCTCATCGCAATGGCGCGTCCGCTGGGGTAGGCACTCGAATGTCATGAGTTGCTCAGGGAACCGTGCTCGTGGCAGGGTTCATCTTCTGCACGTTTAGACGTCCAGTGTCTGCAGCTGCTTGATTGCCGCCAGCGTTGTCTTTGCCAGCCGTGACTGCTTGCGTTGTTGCCTGATCTGCCGAACCAGTTCACCCAATCCCTGCACGACCTCCCGCAATTGCGTCCGCAGCTCCAGCGTGCGGATGATCACGTCGGGTGTGGCGACAGGGCGCTGCTTGCGACCGCTCGGGCGGGCCTTTCGCTGTTGTTCCGTCGAGTCCGACGCACGAACGCGGTTGGCAATCCGATTCACCGGCATCGCAGGCGTTGTGGCTGCACGCTCCATCGGTGAGCTGCTCCGCAACGCGCTCTCGGTCGGCGGAACGATTACATCGCGATCGAGCACCGCCCAGAGATAGATGCGGTTGGCATCCCGGCAGACCACCGGTGCTTCGTCACTCGTGAGCTGCAGCTCGTGGAAGCCCACCACCATGGCCCGGGCGAGGTACTGCCGGTTCATGCCGACGCGAATCTCGTCGCCCGTGCGCTGCGAATTGGACAGCACGAGTTCACTAACCGATGACTCGGCAGTGGAATGGCCGCGGATTGCCACGGCGCCGTTCAGATCCATGGTGACGGGGTCATTCAGCGCATCGCAGGTGGGCAAGCCGCTGAGCGAATTGGCCAGGAACTCTGCATCCGCAGCGGTCAGCTGCAGTCGCGCTTTGACGGCCGTCTCGGCCGGAATGACTCGCTGCACGTTCGCAAATCGGCCTTCACAAAAGGCGAGGTGCACCGTCCAGGGGCCGGTCTGGATCGACGCGACCTTGTCGGTCCGTCCGATCCGCACGCCGTCATGTCCCAGTAGCTCTCGGCTGGCGAACACATCCGTGCCCCAGAGCAGCAGTTCTTCCCGCCAGGGGAACTGGAACCCGCGCTGCACCAGCAGCTGTCGGGAATCGGATGCGACCAGTTCACCCTCTGTGCCGCGGGCCTGCACGCAGTCGAACGCAAATCGAGTCGATCCGGAGTCGCGCGTGGCCATTGCATCCCGAAACGCGGGAATGAGCCGCGGTTCGCTGTCGGTCCAGCGCTCCGGTGCTTTCGGCACAGGGGGCAGTTCAGCGATATTCAGCGTGGGAACGACATCCTGATTGGCGACACCACGGTCGGTCCAGCGGATCGTCACCTGCCAGGTGGCGTCATCGAGCGTGAACGTGACCGGCGAATCGTCACGGCCCTCCAGCCTCGTGAGCGTGTCCGCCGCAATCGCGCACTCACTGACCGGCAGCGCTCCGGGCTGGCGGTACTCGATCGCCAGTTCGGCGCACGCGGCTGCCAGACAGAGCCCTTCCGGGCCAGTGCTGAACCGCAAGCCGATGTCCCGGCCGTGCGGACCTTTCAAGAGCTTGGCCCGACGCAGCACATTGCGGAGCTGGCGGGCAACAGAACGGGTGATGGTGATCAAGTGGGAACTCCAGAGTGGGAATGAAAAAGAAGGCCCGCCCGGCACGTACCGGACGGGCGCGTGGGTTACATGATTTTGCAACACGGTGGGTCACAACCAGCAGGACGCACCGTCGCGGATCTGTAAAAACTAGGCTCTGGCGCATCCTGATAAAGCTTGCTTTCTTCGGAGCACTGTCAGGCAGCCGCGAGGGCCTCCTGGCTGGGCTGATGAAAGGCTTCCCAGGCAGCCCGTAAGAACTGCCGCAGCTGACTGATCCGACCCGGACTGACGCGAAACCGCTGCGCCACGCGCTGCGTGGTCTCGCCCGTGGCCAGCACCTGTGCGATCCGTCGCTGGTGTGGACTGAGCGAGCGCAGGAACGCCGGATAATCGATCCGGCTGGCGGCCAGGTCGGCCGGTGTGATGCGGCCGTCCTCGACCAGCATTTCCCGCCAGCAGCCGTCTTGGTCGTCCCAGCGGCTCAGCGAGGTCACTCGGACCTGCTTGCGCTGCTGGCAATGCACCGACGTGACATCCTTCACGTTCAGGCTCCCGCCGACCCGGCGACCATCCCGATACTGCGCGACGGCGTAACGGGCCAGGCTCCCAGCCGTCGCGACCTCCGCGCGTCCCTGGCGGGCGAGGCGGGCGTACGCCGCGCAGGCATTGCAGATCGCCTCCTGCACGGCCTCCTCACGCGACTCGCCGGGCAGATCCCGGAACGCAATCCGGACATCACGGCGAATGCGGGGCAACAACTCCAGGAACCCGGCCTGCCAGCAGGCTGCACAATCATCCTGGAACGGATTCTCAACAAGAGGGGGCGCACTGACGCCCGCAACAGCGCTCATGGGGGACTCCTCAAAAGAGACCACCCCGTCGGGGCGGTCGTGGAAAACACAACCGCCCCCGCACGTGCGAGAGCACAAAGTCATTGGGTCAGGGCCTATTCGCGTCGGCTCGCTTCATCACGCCACGACGGCCAGGCCACGCGTCACCAGCACCGACGTGTTGCGTTCGGCCTGGGCCTGGTCCCAATCCACGAACAAGGCCAGGTCGTCTTCAGGAATGGGCAGCTCGTCCTCAACGAGCGAAAACCCGCGTGCGGCGATCGTGTCACGATCTTCACCGCTGGCGCGGGCGACTAATCGATTCAGCTCGGACTGGGTCATGGTCGTTCCTCTGCAGGGGTCCAGAAACGAAAACAGCCGTGATCCCACAGTGGGACCACGGCTTTCGGTAATTACGGAATGTTCGTCGACGAGTCAGTTCGGGTTCAGCACGTCAGCTCGCCGCACCGATCGATGTGGCCGGTGTCATTTTGAAATCGGCGTTCGCCGCACCGGTCTACGGGAACCGACGACTCCGTGTCGTTCGTTAACTTGCGACGCTATACTCATCGAAAGTTCGACTTCTCCACAATCTGTTCTGACCAAAAGCTTGCTAATGGGCGATGTCACGCGGATTCTGGCGGACATCGAGCAAGGTGACCCGCACGCCGCTGAGCAGCTTTTGCCGCTGGTCTACGAAGAGCTTCGCCGGCTTGCGGCGCAGAAACTGGCGCACGAAGCGCCGGGCCAGACGCTGCAACCAACCTCGCTCGTGCACGAGGCCTACTTGCGGCTAGTGCAGGTCGATGACCTGCACTGCTGGAACGGCCGCGGACACTTCTTTGGCGCCGCGGCCGAGGCCATGCGGCGGATTCTTGTGGATCACGCGCGGCGTCGGGCAAGTCTCAAACACGGAGGCGACCGCACGCGTGAGCCGCTCGATCGGCTCGTGATCGCGTCGACAGAAATTCCCAACGATATTCTGGCCATCGATGAAGCCCTGGCCAAGCTCGCTGTCAGCGACTCCCAAGCCGCGGAACTGGTAAAACTGCGGTTCTTTACCGGGCTGACGATCAAGCAGTCCGCAGAGATTCTGGGCATCTCTGCACGCAGCGCGGACGACGTGTGGGCCTATGCCCGGGCGTGGCTGTTGCGCGAAATTGAAGGCGACCGGCCGCCTCCACCCGCAGGTTGACTTTAGTAATTCTCTGGATTTTGTCCAAATTCTCTGCGCACAGCCTGTGCAGATTCCGCACTGCTGTGTGGAGCGCCTGTTCCGCTCCGCCTGTGAATGACCCCACCGTGAATGAACGCGACATCTTTCTGGAGACGATTCGACAGCCGGATCCCCAGGCGCGCCGGGCCATCCTCAATCAGGCGTGCGGCGATAATGCGGATCTGCGACAACGCGTCGAGGCGCTGATTCAAGCCCACGATCGTGCCGACCGCTTCCTCGAACCCATTGTTCCAGTCCAGGCTGGTACGGTCGACCTGCCGGCCCCTTCGCCACTCGCGGAACAGCCTGGCGCCATCATCGGCCCGTACAAATTGCTCCAGCAAATTGGCGAAGGAGGCATGGGCATCGTCTACATGGCCGAGCAGACCGAGCCTGTTCGCCGCAAGGTTGCGCTCAAAATCATCAAGCCGGGCATGGACACTCGCGAAGTGATCTCGCGGTTTGAGGCCGAGCGGCAGGCGCTGGCCCTGATGGATCACCCCAATATCGCCCGCGTGATCGACGCCGGAGCCACACAAACGGGCCGGCCCTACTTCGCGATGGAACTGGTTCGCGGAATCCCGATCACGGACTATTGCGACCAGAACCATCTCTCGATTGACGAACGGCTGGATCTGTTCATTACGGTCTGCCACGCCGTGCAGCACGCGCATCATAAGGGAATCATTCACCGCGACATCAAACCCTCGAATGTGATGGTCACACTGCACGACGGCCGACCCGTTCCCAAGGTGATCGACTTCGGAGTCGCCAAGGCGATCAGCCAGCAGCTCACCGACAAGACGCTGTTCACCAATTTCGCGCAGATGGTGGGCACGCCGCTTTACATGAGTCCCGAGCAGGCGCAACTCACGGGGCTCGATGTGGACACCCGCGGCGACATCTACTCGTTAGGCGTGTTGCTGTACGAACTGCTGACCGGCACAACCCCCTTTGAATCGGTCCGCATGAAACAAGCCGCGGTGGAAGAAATCCGCCGCATGATCCGCGAAGACGAGCCGCCGTCTCCCAGTACGCGGTTGAGCAGCACGACGGGTGAGGCGCAGACGGCGATCGCCGCGCATCGCCAAATTGACCCCAGGGGTCTAAGCCGGCTGGTGCGCGGGGACCTCGATTGGATCGTGATGAAAGCGCTGGAGAAGGACCGCACTCGGCGGTACGACACGGCGAACAGTCTCGCCGAGGACGTCGTGCGCTACCTTGCGGATGAACCAGTGCTGGCCCGTCCGCCGTCATCGGCTTATCGCTTCCGCAAATTTGCCCGCCGCAATCGGGTGGCGTTCTCCGTTACGGCACTGGTGGCCAGTGGTCTCATCGTCGCGGTAATGATGCTGGCGGTCAGCAACGCCCTCATTCGCGATGAGCAAGCGCACACGCGGCACGAGCGGACGCTGGCGGTCCAGTCGCAACGGGTTGCCGAGGAACGCGCCGAGCAGTTGCGTCAGGGAGCGGTTGATCTTCAAGCCGCACACCAGTTTTTGGAGCGGGGCCGCATTTTTCTTGAGCAACAGCACTGGGACGATGCCGACGCGGCGTTTACTCGTGCCATCGAACTGCGGCCGGAGTATGCCGGACCGTGGGATGCACGGGCGGACCTCTACATCCGGTTGGGGCTGTTCGATCTGGCGGTGCACGATCTCAACCGCGCCTATGAACTGCAGGAGCCGGTGAGTGGGCGCTGGATGGCCTTGGCGCTCTTGCGTCTCAACGCCGGGGATGCCGCGGGCTGTCGCAATGCGAGCGTCCGCATGCGCCAGCAAATTCGCGAAGTCGGCACTCGTGAATTTGCCGTGGATGCGGTGCGCGTCACGGTGCTGCTGCCCGCTGCAGACGCTGATTCTCTCGATTCGGTCGCTCTGGCGCAGGGCCTCGCGAACGCGGAACCCGGCAATGCCTACCTGCGTTATCTGTTGGGCCTGGCATATTATCGGGCCGAACAGTTTGAGCCGGCGGCAGCAGAGTTGCGTGCGGCCCTGACGCTATCACCCGACTGGGTCGAGCGGCGCATCGCATGTCCTGTCTTGGCCATAACCTACCATCGGCTTGGTCGCAATGCCGATGCACGCCGCGAATTAGATGACGCGGCGCAGGCGATCGAGGATTGGACCGCGCTGATTTGCCAAAGCAATAATGACAACTGGCCGGTTAACGAGGGCGTGGGGAGCTGGCCCGTCCGCTGGTGGGATTGGGTGGAATGCCGGTTGTTCTATCGCGAAGCCAGGCGGTTGATCGACGGTTCAGCTCCGCCCGAAGATCCACGCCTGCACGTGATCCGCGCCCGTGGCTTTGCCGGGCTCCGACGGACCCGACTGGCCATCGACGAATACGATGCGGCCGTCTCAGGACTGCCCGATGATGCCCAAATCCGATTCGAGCGGTGTCGCACTCGGGGCTACTACTACGGGTATCGCGACTGGCCTCAGTCGGCCCGCGAATTTGCACAGGCCCGTCGGCTGATGCCCGACCAATCTCTCATCTGGAACTTTGAAGCCATCTCGCAACTGGCCGCCGGCGATGGGGATGCGTATCGACGACTGTGCGGGGAGATGCTCGAACGCTTCGCGGCGACGCAAGATCCGCGGACCGCACAAAACATCGTGTTCGCCTGTGTCCTCCAATCCAACGCCGTGCCTGATCCCGCGCAATTGATCCCTGGGGCGCGGGTCGCGGCCCGGATGCACCATGGCAATAGTCGCGTGATCGGGGCCGCCTGTTGTCGCGCCGGACAATACGACGAAGCCGTCCGCCAGCTTACGGAATCCGCCCGGCTCAACCTCCCACGGAGTTGGGAGTGGTGCTTCCTGGCGATGGCCCATCATCACCTGGGGCATACCGCCGAGGCCCAACGCTGTCTGCAGTCGGCTGCCCTCTGGATCGCCGAGGCCGACCGGACCACGCCCGTGGATCCCCGGCATTGTCTGTTGGCCTGGGGTGGCTTTACCGAACGCTTTGAATTCCCGCTGCTCTATGCCGAAGCCGCCGCCCTGATTGGCGATGGCAACTCCATCCCTGAAGCCGAGCAGCGCTCAACGGAGGCCCAGGCACCCAGAACGATTCAAGCGACGGCAATTTCACCTACGAATGATTGACCACGGACGACTGACCAAACGAAAAACGGCCGGTGAGGTCTCGCCTGGCAGCTGAACCCTCACCGGCCTTGTGGCCTCGCCCCGGCGCTCGGTTTGCGCGCTGGGAACGCGGCAATGGCATTCTACCGCAGACCTGAGGACGCCGCATCATGACCACTTCGATCACGCGACTTGCCGAACTTCTGGGTTTCAAACGCGCTAGGCCGGGCATCCCGAGGTTCGCACGGGGTTCAGCCGTGTGGAGGTTCACGCTGGGAGTCTTGCTGGCCGGGGCCGGGCTGGTGAGTGCGACCCCCGCAGGCGCCCAAACCATGGAAGGGTTGGGCTTCCTCCCTGGTACCGCGTACCCGAACATGAACTCGAGTGCCTTGGGCGTCTCCGCCGACGGCTCCACAGTCGTCGGGTCCGCTGTCAACTCGGACGGGAACGCCGAAGCGTTCGTCTGGACGGCCGCGTCCGGAACGATGACGGGATTGGGCTTCCTCCCCGGTGCCGCGTACCCGTACTCTGTTGCGACGGGCGTCTCCGCCGACGGCTCGACAGTCGTCGGGTATGCTGCCAGCGCTGACAGCCCGTACGAAGCGTTCGTCTGGACGGCCACGTCCGGAACGATGACGGCATTGGGCTTCCTCTCCGGTACCCACTCCACGCACTCGTACGCGAATGGCGTCTCCGCCGACGGCTCCACAGTCATCGGGTACAGTTCCAACGCGGACGGGAACGCCGAAGCATTCGTCTGGACGGCCACGTCCGGAACGATGACGGGGTTGGGCTTCCTCCCTGGTACCGCGTACCAGTCCTCGTTTGCGTATGGCGTCTCCGCCGACGGCTCCACAGTCGTCGGGTTCGGTTACAACGCTGAGGAGGGCACCGAAGCGTTCGTCTGGACAGCCACGTCCGGAACGATGACGGGGTTGGGCTTCCTCCCCGGTGCCCCCAATGGGGTATCCGTTGCGCTTGGCGTCTCCGCCGACGGCTCGACAGTCGTCGGGTACGGTCACAACGCTGAGGGCAACGTCGAAGCAGTCGTTTCCACGACCACGCCCGGAACGATGACAGGCTTGGGCTTCTTCCCCGGTGCCGCGTACCTATATGGGGGGGGCAAGGTCTCTGAAGCGCATGGCGTCTCCGCCGACGGTTCGACAGTCGTCGGGTACGGTTACAACGCTGAGGGCGACTTCGAAGCGTTCGCCTGGACACCCGCGTCCGGAATGACGGGGTTGGGCTTCTTCCCCGGAACGCCGTACGAGTACTCGTACGCGGCTGGCGTCTCCGCCGACGGCTCGACAGGCGTCGGATACGGTTACAACGCGGACGGGAACTACGAGGCATTCGTGTTCAAGCTGCGACCGGTTCCTCCAACGATTGCCGACCTCATTGTCGACCTGATCCTGCAGGTGGCGAGCCTCAATCTCAAACACGCGATTGAGAACAGCCTGGATGCAAAGCTGGATTCAGCATTCGATGCCCTTGAAGCCGAGAATGCGACCTCAGCCGTCAGTAAGCTCAACGCCTTCATCAACGAGGTCAACGCCCAGCGCGGGAAAAAGATTCCGACCGCGGATGCCGACGCGCTGATTGCCGCGGCATTGGAAATCATCGTGCTGCTTCAATGAACCGCGGCACCGAACGCGCCACTGGCGGCGGCGGTGCCGCCTGGGGCAGTCGGTTGCCGTGATGGCCCTTCGATCGACAGGGCACAACCGGTCTGAACACTGGCGAGTGCGAAGACGCTCGCTCCAAAGACAGAGCCGGTGAGGTCTCGCCTGGCAGCAGAACCCTCACCGGCCCTTGTGGCCTCGCCCCGGCGCTCGGTTTGCGCGCTGGGAACGCGGCAATTTCATTCGATCGCAGACCACAACCAGGAGATAGGTAATGTCCACCAGTCGATCCGTCAAAGTGTCAGTCATTGCGATGGGAGTGCTTACCGCACTCATCTTGTCGCTGATCCTGCCGCAGCTGAGCCAGGTCGCGCACGCAGCCAAAGGCGGCCAGGCCGACTACCAGGCGCAGATTGATACGCTGCAGACGCAGATTAATGCGCAGCAGGCGCAAATCAATACGCTCACCACTCAACTTAACGCCGAGTCGATCAAACTGGCGGACGTCACCGCCGACCCGCTCACGGGAGACATCCTCATCACCGGCGTCAACCTGCACGTGCGCAGCGGCTCCGGCGACACAAGTGGACCGGTGAACGGAGCGGGCAATCTGATCATCGGGTACAACGAGCATGCGATCGGGACCGGGTCGCACAATCTCGTGGTGGGTGAAACGCACACGTACACCAGCTACGGCGGCATTGTGTTCGGGCTGCAGAATTCGATCACGGCTCCGTACGCCTGCGTCAGCGGCGGTCTCGGCAACGCAGCCAGCGGCCTCTTCAGCTGCGTCAGCGGTGGCCAGCTCAACCTCGCCAGCGGCCAATCCAGCAGCGTCACGGGCGGAGTGGACAACGTCGCGAGCGGCTACGCGAGCGCCGTAAGTGGTGGGTTGGATAACACAGCCGCCCTGGACTACGCGGTGGTGCCCTAGTCCAACGACGCAGAGCAACAGCATCCAGCACCGAAAGCCGCAACTCGATCGCTGATCGCGCTCACCATCCCAAACCCATCTCTGGGTCGGATCAAAGAAAAACGGCCGGTGAGGTCTCGCCTGGCAGCAGAACCTCACCGGCATTTGTGGCCTCGCCCCGGCGCTCGGTTTGCGCGCAGGGAACGCGGCTGTTTCATCCTCTCGCAGACCTGAGGATCAGCTACATGACGAGTTCAATCACACGTCCTGAAATCTCCACACGCTCTAAGCGCGCCGCACTGGCCGACCCACCGAACGTCGGCCGTTCTTGCCTCGGCGTCATGTTCTGCACGTTGGCGCTCCTCGCGGCAGCCCCGGCCCCCGCCCATTCCCAGGGCAGCCTCGTTGCGTGGGGGTGGGACGACGTTGGTCAGGTAAGCAACACGCCAGCCGGAACCTTCACCGCCGTCGCTGTCGGAGACTTTCATAGCGTGGCGATCCGCACGGACGGAACCTTGGCTTCCTGGGGAGACAACTTTTATGGTCAGTTGGACGGCACGCCGGCGGGAACCTTCACCGCCGTCGTTGCAGGCTACACACACAGCGTGGCGATCCGTACTGATGGAACCCTCGTTACCTGGGGAAACAACGACTACGGTCAGTTGAACGACACGCCCACCGGAACCTACACCGCCGTCGCTGTCGGTTTCTTTCACAGCGTGGCGCTCCGAACCGATGGCACCCTGGTCGACTGGGGAAACAACGACTACGGCCAGTTGAATGACACTCCGAGCGGGACGTACACCGCCATTGCCGTCGGAGGCTTACACAGCGTGGCGCTAGGCACCGGTGGCTCCCTGGTTGACTGGGGAAATAACGACTCTGGTCAGTTGGACGATACGCCGGTCGGAACCTACGCCAAAATTGATGCCGGCGACTATCACAGCGTGGCGCTCCGCTCGGATGGAGTCGTGGTCGACTGGGGGGACAACACGTATGGTCAGGTGAGCGGCACGCCGGCTGGAACCTGCACCGCGATCGTTGCCGGAGCCTATCATAGCGTGGCGCTCCGCACCGATGGCACCCTGGTCGCCTGGGGAGATGACATCGATAGTCAGGTCTCAGACACGCCCACGACCGGAACCTATGCCACTATCGCTGCGGGAGCCTTTTACAGCGTCGCCCTCGGCACGAACGGAACCCTCGTTTCCTGGGGAGCCGACTACTTTAATCAGGTCAGCGGCACTCCGGGCGGAGTCTTTTCCGCCGTCGTCGCGGGAGGCTATGACGGCGTGGCGATTACTGCATCACCCGCCCAGCAAATTGCCTACCTGAAGCTGAGCGTCCAGTTGTTGGTGAATAGCGGTGTCTCCTTACCTGCCACCGGAAAGCCGTTGCAGGCCAAGTTGGACGCGGCCTCCGCGGCAGTTGGCCGAGGTAATGCGCAATCCGCGATCAGCAACCTCAATGCCTTCATCAGCCAGGTGGACGCCTTCATCCATAACCACAAACTGACGCCAGCGCAAGGCGACGGTCTCATCGATGCGGCGTTGATGATCATCAGCGATCTCGGCGGCTGACCACGCGCGCCGAATGTCATCGACAACGGACCAAACGAAAACCGGCCGGTGAGGTCTCCTCTGGCAGCCAGAACCCTCACCGGCCAGACTCCGGCGGCTGACGCCGCCCGGCTCGCCATGTCCCAGCGCTGCGCGCCGGGAACGCGGCGGTTTCATCTGATCGATACAAGGAACATGCAAATGCGATGTCTCAAAGTTTCCACTCGAACATTAGCCTGCTGGATCGCCCTGATCGCTTCGGTCCCTACGGCAAACGCCGACCTCGTTGTCTCCGATGGGCTCAGCGACTTACGGCGGTTCGACGACTCCGGCGGCTTCGTCTCCGAATTCGCGACATTCCCAACGGTCGCGAATCCGGGAGGCTTGGCGTTCGGCACCGACGGCGACCTCTTCGTCGTTAGCGCCGACAACACAGGTAGAGCAGTGAACGTGGTGAGGTTCGACGGGACGACCTATTCATCCAAGGGAGCGTTCGCCACTGGGGGGCCAGGGTTTGCGAATCTGGGACCAGGATTCCTCAGCCTGGCGTTCGGCCCCAGCGGCGATCTTTTCGTTACCGCCAGCAACCCCGGGCTCGGCGTGGGTCAGGTGCTGCGCTACGACGGCGTCACCGGCGCCTCCCTGGGAGTCTTCACCTCCGGCGGCGCGTTAGCCCTGCCGTACGACTTGACGTTCGGCCCCGGAGGCGACCTGTTCGTCTCCAGCGGCAGCACAAATCAGGTACTGCGGTACGATGGGGGGAATGGCAATTACTTGGGGGTCTTCGCCTCCGGCGGAGGGCTGAGTTCACCGATCGGTCTGGCGTTCGGCACCGATGGTGACCTGTTTGTCTCCAGCCTGGGCACGCGGCAAGTGCTACGGTATGACGGCGGCACCGGCGCGTTCGAAGGGGTTTTCATTCCCAGCGGAGTGGGCGGACTTGTCGGGCCGTATGACCTCGCGTTCGGCCCGGCCGGCGACCTGTTCGTTGTCGATGCCAATCAGAGCTACGTCAAACGATACGACGGCGTCACGGGTGGGTTCGTGTCGGACTTTACCCCCGGCGGCGCGTTGATTCACCCGACTTTCCTCGCCTTCAATCCCTCCGACGTTTCCGAGGCGGTGCCCGAACCGACATCACTTACCCTTCTCGGTTCGGGATCGTTGGGATTACTGGCACTCCTCCGGAGACGGACGATTCGCGCAAATAAGAAGGTCCGGTGCTGAGTGTCGATTGAGCCTTGGCGACCATCAGTCGTTACGCATTGCCGACGGATCAAATCGTTCAGCAGCACGCTTCGGTGACGACGACCGAACACTGTAGCACCTGTCGCTGGCGCGCTTCGGTCTGCTCCACACACCGGCACACTTTGCGCCGATTCCGGGAACGCACCGGCCCGACACACGAATGGCACTTAGATCACGGTAATCCCTTGTGCCATATCGCGTTTGATCTGTGTGCGGGGTTTTCGCAGGTAGGCGAAGTTCTTGGCGTGCCGCTTCCTGACGCGAGGCTCGTAGCGGTCCGGCCGGTCGGCGACGCGGTGAGTGGCGATGGCATCGAGCAGTTCGTGGTACAAACTCAAGCGGCGTGCAGCGTCCCATTCGCCTTGCAGCGCGATCACCGGTTGAAACGCTTCCCAGGTTTGGATGGCGCCTTTGAAGCTGAGCGAACGCGGCGGGAGCTGGTGCTTGTGCGCCGATTGCGCGAGGATCGTGCGCATGAGATTGTAGGCCAGGATGTGGGTCCACAACTCCTTGCGAACCAATTCGGGCGTCTTGCATCGAAGCACATCCATGTCACCGGGCGAATTGGAACCAGCCAGTCGCGGGCGAATTAGAGCAGCCTGGGTGGAATGGGTTTCATAATCGTCATGGATGCTACGATTCGCAAGTAGATTCCGCTGGTGTTTCGGAGCGTGAACGTCGCTTTCTGGGTGGCATTGAGCCTTCCGACCCGGAGGGCGGAATGGCGGGTTTTGAGCCGGCCGGCGATGTGGCGTCGGCCGTAACTGACGCAGGTTGTTCGTCAGCGGCGTCTGTCGCTGGTTCACCGGCGGCGCGGTTGCGGAGCCGGTAACTGCGGCCGCTGATCGAGATGATCTCGGCGTGGTGCAGGAAGCGGTCCAGGATCGCGGTGGCGCTGGGGACGTCGCCGATGAGTTTGCCCCAGTCTTCCAGCGGTCGGTTGCTGGTCATGATCGTCGAGCGCGTTTCGTAGCGCCGCATGATGATCTCGAACAGGTATTCGCCGCTGCGCTTGGGCAGGTTCTTCATGCCCATGTCGTCGACGATCAGGAGGTCCGGCTTGAGGTACTTCGCCAGCACCTTCTCCTGGCCGTCGAAGGCTTCGTCGCTCAGGAAGTCGCGGACAAGATCGAAGATCGAACGGTACAGGACGAGGAAGCCCTGCTTGATCGCCTGATAACCCAGTGCCTGCACCAGAAAACTTTTTCCCACGCCGGGCGGACCCAGGAACAGGACGTCCTTCGCTTCGCGGATGAACCGGCAGGTCGCCAGGTCGAAGATCTGTTTGCGCGCGATCGACGGATTGAATGACCAGTCGAACTCGTCCAGCGCCTTCAGCTCGCGGAAGCTGGCCCCTTTCACGCGGCGGTCGATCTGCCGTTCTTCGCGCACGAGCAGTTCATCCTGCAGGATCAGTTCCAGGAACTCGGCGTGACTGAGCTGATGCCCGGCCGCTTCCTGGAGGCGAACCTCCAGCGACTGGGCCAGTCCGGACAGACGCAGTTGGCGCAGCGCGGATTGCAGGCGGTCATTCATGGGTTTTCTCCTGTGGCGGGGTGGGAACGGGAGGTACAGTGAACAGGTCCGGAGAAACGGAGTCGGGCTCTGCAGCGGTGCAACCTGGCGAGGGATATCCGGATCGAGGGCGCGTCCCTGACGCACCGACGCCCTGGCGGATCACACCGCCGGGGCGTTCTTCGTTAATGCGCCAGGGAACGCTCTCGCCATGCCTCAGAAAACCGTCTTCCTGACGCTGGCTCTCGCGCGACAGCGGTCCTTTGCGCTCCAGGGCCGCCGCCACCACGCGGGCATAATCATCAAGTGGCCGGATCAGCGGATGCTCGTCCAGGAACGGCAGCGGCTGTTGCCGGGCCTCGTGTCTGGCGAGCAGTTGCCGGATCGTCCGCAGCCGGAAGGCGCCGTGCGAGAGTGCGGTTTCGCAGGCCGTTTCCAGCATGTCTGAGGGATGCTTCTTTGCCAGCGACAACAGGCCCAGCAGCACCCGCGTGCCTTCGATGCCCCGCGCAGTGACCAGCGCCTCCGACCAGCGCCGCGTCTGCGGCCCAATTGCTGCGGCACGCCGCAGCAGCCAGGCCGCCCCGCGCTCCAGGCCGTGGATCTTCTCCCGCGCGACGTGCGCTTCCTGTGTGCTGAAACGGCCCTGCTCATGCCGCACGTGAATGGCGATCTGTTCGAAGCGCTGGTTGAAGATCCGCACCAGCCGGCTGTCCCACCGCACCCACACCGTGCGCGTCAGATACTCGGGCGGCGCCGAGTAGTACGCCCTGGCAACTTCCACATGCCCATCGCGGTTCACGATCCGCTGCGCTTCGTGGAAAAACGGGAACCGTTCCCGCGGCAAGGGCCGCAGCATTTGGCGCTCGACTTCCTCGAACACCTTGCCCACCTGCTGCCGCGTCGTGCCGTGAATCCGCGTATCCGCGATCGCGCGCTCCCACTCGGACAGATGCCGGTTCTGCGCGTCCAGGGTTTCAAACGTGCGCCCCTTGAGGGCGTTGTCCTGCACGTAGGCCACCCCCCGCTCCACCTTCCCCTTGTGCCGCGGCGTGTACGGCCGTGTCGGCAGCACGGTTACGCCGTAGTGCGCGCAGAACGCGGCGAACCGCGGCACCAGTTCCGGATCGAACCAGTCCGGCTGCTTCACCGCCGCCTTCAAGTTGTCGATCACCAGCGTCTCGGGAACGCCGCCGAAATGGGCGAACGCGTTCTCCAGGCAATGCAGGAAGTCGTCTGTGGTCTGCCGCTCGGTGGCCTCGCTATACGCCTTCCGCGAATGTGACAGCACGATGCGGAAGACATAGGTCTTGCGGCGCTTCCCGTCTGCCTGAACCAGCGGCGCACCCGTGCCGAAGTCGACCTGCGCTTCCACGCCCGGCGCGACTTCGATCCGCCGCCACGGCAGCGACCGCGTCGCGCCCAGCTTCCGCACATACCGCTTCACGCTGTCGTACTTCGCCGTGAAGCCGTGCTCGGCCACCAGGTCCTGGTAGATCCGCTACGCCGTCAGTTCCTGCTCCAGCCTGGCGAGAATGATTTCGCGATACGGTTCGCACTCACTGGGGCGGCCCGCTGGCTTGCGCGGTGTTGATGCGGGAGCCGTGGCGTCGAAGCCGATGGGCACAATGGCGGGTTTTGGACTCTCGCCAACTGCGTCAGACCCGGTGGGCGGAATGGCTCGATTTCTTAACGCCGCCCACTCCGCAAATTCCGCAGCACCGTCAACGCAGGGATCAGGACCCGGCAACCCCGAAACAGTGGCTGGTTTTGACGGCTCACACCCGGAGGGCAGTGTGGCGGGATTTGACCCATCGCATCCGCGCAACTGATACCTGCGGACCGTCCCCCGATCGATCCCCAGCTCGCGGGCAATCCGCCGCTGGGACCATCGCAACGCCTGTAACTGTTGAATCGCCTGAATTCTCGCCATCTTGAGCTGATTCGCCATCACCGGACTCCGCCAACCAGGAAAAGGTTGACGAACCCCGACAGCGAATTCCTCGCCTCTCAAAATGGCTGCTTTTCATTCCGCCCACGTGGCTGGTTTTGAGCGCCCGCTGACACATCCATTTGCAGGGTTTGTTTGAGGGATCTCAAATCGAGCTCGGCGTTCCAGCGGGCGCGATAGAGTTCCGCCAGCCTCGGACGGCGGGTAAGCGACTCGGTCCAAGAGCGTCGTGGCAATCACGAGGACTCGCACACGAAAGCCAGGCTGTGCAATCTGCACGCGACATTCACGAATAGTCAGCGAATCGGGAAGGGCGTCGTAGGCCTCTCGATCAATCGAACGCGGCTTGGTCGGTTTGAGCCAGGTCACGATGTGATCGTCTTTCCCCAAACGCTGTCCACGGCGAAAGTCGGCCTTGCGGTGTGAAGTAAAACGACACACGCTGTCGACATCGCGTTGCTTAAGCATGACCAGTTCCGTCCACGCGCACATCAGGCGATCGGCCAACAGGATGCTGCCCGGCTTAAAGATCGACCACATCTGGCGCAGCAGGGCCAACTCGCTTTGCCCTTTGCCAGCGTAACGGCACAGGCCCACGTCGAGCACCGCGCCGCAGGCCAGCGAAAAGATGACCGCGATGCGCATCAAGAGAAATCCCAGGCCCGGTTTTTGTTGCGGCGGTTGTGGGTACGCTTGTTGATTCTCTAAAGTGTCGGGCATGAAGACGGTCGCGCCGTCAAAGATGTAGACGCTTCGATTCTTCCACAACCATTCCGATTTCGCGCTGGTATCGAGCTGGTGCCCCGTCTGCCGCGTGATCTGTGAGAAGAATTCTTCCGGCAGACGCTTGCGAGCCTGACAATAGGCGCCAGTTTCCGCGGAGCATGCGCGTTCTTTCCGCGCGACGCGATACGCGATCAAGCGCGCCACGGCGGCACGGCACGAGTGGTCCGCGCTCAGCACCTGGGCGAGAAACACGCACAGCGTGACCAGCGGCGTATCGATCCGATCGACCCAGCTGAGTTGCAGCGCTGTCAATGCTTTCTCGATCGACTCCGTGGACAGGATGTCGCTGAAGGGGAGATTGCCATCCTGCAAAAACTGATGCTGCAAGACTCTCGCCTGTTGCCGAAACCGTCCCTGGTTAAAATGCCGCATCGCAGGCCTCCTTGCCGTGATGGGTGTGGTTGATAAACCCCCCATCTACGCAAGCGAGGCCTGTTTGCCTATGTCATTTCGAACACACGACTTGTAAAGCAACTACGTGCCATTCGTGTGTCAATCCGGCGCGTGCAAGCGACTTGTGGCCGCCGCCGAGGATTTTTCCATTGACGTAAAGTGCCTTCGGCAAGTGGTACTTAGTCCTGCACGACAAGCCCGACGCGAGGTGAGCGCGCGAAGTACCTGAACGTCGCGGGCAAGAAGTGACGGCATGGCACGTTTCGGCTACGCTGATTTCATGTCCGACGTCACCCGCATTCTCGCGGCCATCGAACAAGGCGATGCGCATGCGGCGGAGCTACTATTGCCGCTGGTATACGAGGAGCTGCGAAGGCTCGCGGCTCAGAAGATGGCGCAGGAGCAGCCGGGTCAGACCCTGCAGGCCACAGCGCTGGTGCACGAGGCCTACCTGAGACTGGTTGGCACTGAACAATCACCACAGTGGTGGGAGAGCCGCGGTCATTTCTTTGCCGCTGCCGCGGAGGCCATGCGGCGAATTCTCATCGATCAGGCCCGCCGCAAGCAGTCGGAGAAACACGGCGGCGGTTGGCAACGCCTGGAACTGCTCGACGCCGAGCTGGCGATCGATTCCAGCAGCGACGACCTTGTGGCAATCGATGAGGGACTCTCTCGCCTGGCCGCTGTCGATCCGGAAGCCGCCCGGCTGGTCGAGTTGCGCTTCTTCGCCGGACTGACCCTGGAAGAGGCGGCCCAGAGTCTGCGGATGTCGGAGCGCTCGGCCTATCGCACGTGGGCCTACGCCCGTGCCTGGCTGCGGCGGGAACTGGACCGGACCGCTGATACTTAGGTCGAGTCCGCGAAAGCCGAGATTCTCATGGTTCGGACGATGGATACCGCCCTTCCAGCAGAAGGTTTTCGATTCCCTTCCAAAAAGCTGGCAGGTTCAGTGGCTGGAATCCGCATTATCTTCTGGAGCCGCACGGTTCCCTGGCAAGAGATGTTCGCCAATGACCAGCCGCGCATCCGAGAAATCGATCTTCCTGGCAGCCCTGGAGAAGGGCTCCGCCGACGCGCGGGCGGCGTATCTGGACCAGGCGTGTGCGGGCGACACCCCGATGCGTGCGCAGCTCGAAGAGCTGCTTGCCGCCCACGATCGACTGGATAGCTTGCCACCCGAGCCCGCGGCAAACATTGCTCCCACAATCGCTCAGCCTGGTCCGTCCTTACCGGGAAGAGTGATTGGCCCCTACAAGCTGCTGCAGCAGATCGGTGAAGGGGGTATGGGTGCGGTCTACATGGCCGAGCAGACGCGCCCCGTGCAGCGGCAGGTCGCCCTTAAGCTGGTCAAACCTGGGTTCGACAACCGACAGGTCATCGCCCGCTTCGAAGCTGAGCGTCAAGCGCTGGCGCTGATGGATCATCCGAATATCGCCAAAGTGCTCGATGCCGGTACGACGGAATCCGGCCAGCCGTACTTCGTGATGGAACTGGTTCACGGTGTCCCGATTACGAAGTACTGCGATGAGCACAGACTCACGCCGCGGCAGCGGCTGGAATTATTCGTGCCAGTCTGTCATGCCATTCAGCATGCCCATCAGAAAGGGATCATCCATCGGGACATCAAGCCTTCCAACGTGCTGATCGCCCAGTACGACGGCAAACCGGTCCCGAAGGTGATCGACTTCGGCGTCGCCAAGGCCACGGGATCGAAGCTGACCGAATCGACGATGTTTACCGAGTTCGGCTCGATTGTCGGCACGCTGGAGTACATGTCCCCCGAACAGGCCGACCGCAACCAGCTGGACATCGACACCCGTAGCGATATCTATTCCCTGGGAGTGCTGCTGTACGAACTGCTGACCGGCTCGACGCCGCTGGACAAGAGGCATCTCCGCAGCGCCGCGATTCTGGAACTGCTGCGAATCATCAAGGAAGAGGAGCCGCCCAAGCCCAGCACACGGCTAAGCACCACAGATGAACTGCCGTCGATTGCCGCGAACCGCAATCTCGAGCCGAAAAAGCTGAGCGGTCTGGTGCGGGGGGAACTCGACTGGATCGTGATGAAGTCGCTGGAGAAGGACCGCAATCGGCGGTACGAAACGGCCAACGGCTTCGCGATGGACGTGCAGCGCTATCTGGCCGACGAGCCGGTGCTGGCGTGCCCGCCGTCGGCGGCATACCGCTTTCGCAAATTCGCGCGACGGAACAAGGCTGCGATTGCGACTGGGACGCTGATTTCTGCCGCACTCGTAGCAACCGTGGCGATCCTGGCCGTGAGCAACGTCGTTGTCACGCACGAGCGCAATGCGAAGGACGCAGCGCTCTCGGAAAAGGTCCAGGCATTGGGAGAGAAGCAGACCGCGCTGGGAGAGAAGGAGGCCGCCCTCGCACAGTCTCAGGCCAACTTTGCCGAGGCGAAGCGCCAGGAGGGTCTGGCCAAGGAGCAGCAGCAGATCGCGACGGAGCAGACCATGCTGGCGAAGCGTCGCCTGTATGCGTCGCAGATGAACCTGGCCATGCAGGCGTGGCGTGCCGGCGAAGCGCCACGCGTTCTGGAACTTCTGGAAGGTCAGCGCCCGAAGATCGGCGAGGAAGACCTTCGCGGCTTCGAGTGGTTCTACCTCTGGCGGCTCTGCAACGGCGGCCGCGTTTACTTGAAGGGTCACACCGATTCGGTCCTGTCCCTGTCGTATTCTCCGGATGGAAAAACGCTCGCCTCGACAGGCGGGGATTCGACAATTCGCTTGTGGGACACGGCCACCGGGCATCAGCGGCTAGTGCTGCGAACACTTGTGCCCTGGGATGTGATCTTCTCCCCGGATGGCCAGATCCTGGCCTGCGGCGGCAAGACGACCCCGGAGGTGACTCTCTGGAACGCGGCAACAGGAGAGGTACTACACAAGATCCCAGGGTCCGTCGATCGGCTGGCGTTTTCACCGGACGGAAAGACGCTCCTCGGGGGCGGACTGTCCACGCGGTTGTGGAATGTGGCTAGCGGAGAGGAAAGGCGCGCCGTCCCTGAGGAGGCCGGCTTCATGGTTGGCATGCTCCCTGACGGCAAGACCGTCGTGACCTTAGCAGGTCAACATTCCGAGAGCTGCGAAGTTCGATTTTGGGATTCGGAAAATGGAGCACGGCGTTTGACGATCCCAGCTCCCGGCTTGAACTACGCAGTGCTCTCTCCGGATGGAGCGCGGCTCGCGACCACGGGGTGGTGGTCCGTCAAAGTATGGGACACCACAACTGGCCAACTGCAATCCTCGTATGCCACGCAAAGCGACATGCGTGGAGCGGCGTTCTCGCCCGACGGCAAGAGGCTCGCGGCCGCAGAGGGGCGGTGCGCGGCTGTCTGGGACCTGGAGACCGGCGTCCGGCTGGGCCAGGATGTGCATCGTGGCGTCGTCTGGGCCGTCGCTTTTTCGCCGGACAGCCAGACCGTCGCTTCATCCACGCTCGGCGGCGACGTCAAGCTGTGGGATATGTCACCGCCGGACGAGGCGTCCTCGATTGCCATCCGGGAAGCGAGGGATCTGCGATTCTCGCCGGATGGCAGGACGCTGCTGGTCGGGAACCCCGGTCCGACGAGCACAGTCGATGTCTCTGCGGGCAAGGAAATCGGCGTCTTGCCCGTCCGCGGCATCCGCACGTTTTCCGCTGGGGGTGCGACAGCAGCGCGGTTAGCGGCAGGCACACCAGCCGTGGTCTTTGATACGACCTCGGGACGCGAGTTGGCTCATCTTCCTTTGCCGACCACGACCGGCGGCACGCCGGGTATCACGCTGTCCGAGGATGGACAGCACGCGGCAACGTTTTTCTCCTTTCGCGGCGACAGCACAGTGAAACTCTGGGACATCGCCACTCAGCAGGTCCGAACGTTGACGAACGATGTAGGTCAAATCGCCGTCAACTGTGCCGAATTCTCGCCGGACGGAAAACTGCTGGCCGCGGGATTTCAATTTCAGTGGGTCGTCGTCTGGGACGTGGCGACAGGAAAAGTCAAGCTGCAGTTTGTGCAACAGCCGTCGATGCTGTGGATCAAATCCGTGAAGTTTTCCCCAGATAGCAAGGCCCTGGCGGTCGGCACCGATCTCGGTGCGGTCACGCTCTGGGACATCGAATCGGGCCTGCGGCTGGCTGATTTCCGGGGGCACACATCCCATGTGCATTCTCTGGCCTTTTCGCCGGACGGCAAAGTGCTGGCCACAGCCGGCGCCGACAAGACAGTGAGACTCTGGGACACGCGCACGGCCCAAGAACGAAGCACGCTGACCGGTCACGCCGGCCAGGTCTCGAGAGTGATGTTTTCGCCAGATGGCAACACGTTGGCCACAGCGAGCGCCAATGATGGAACCGTGAGACTGTGGCGCGCATCCCAAGAGCTGGAAGCCAAGGCATTCCGAACCCAACTCGATCCCGACGAACCAGACAGCCAGGCGGCCCTACTCAGCGCCGCACGCCGATTGACGGCCGCTGGCCGGGCGGCAGAAGCGCAACTAGCCTACGAAAAGCTTCTCTCTCCTTTCCGCAAGGCGATTGAACTCGACCCGAACGATGCCAACGCCCACGCCGAACTCGGTGCCGCGTTGCGGGCTCAGGGGAAGTTGGACGAGGCCATCGCCTGCTTCCGCAAGGCCATCGAACTCGACCCAAAACACGGTACTGCCTATACAGCCCTAAGCCATGTCCTAAAAGCTCAAGGAAATTCAGACGAGGCGACCACGACTTTATTGAAGGCGATCGAATTCGACGCGAATCCCCGCGCGGCGCACACGAATTTGGCCTGGTGGTTGGCTACGGATGCTGATCCGAAGTTGCGGGATCCGAAGGCCGCCGTCATTCATGCACGGAAGGCCATTGACCTGGCGCCCGAGGATCCCAACCACTGGAGCAATCTGGGCGTGGCTTTGTGGCGAGCCGGAGACGTGAAGACCGCCGTTGAGACCCTCGAGAAAGCCGACTCGATGTACAAAGACGGCGATCATTTCCACCGCTTCTTCCTCGCCATGGCCTACTGGCAGGTCGGCGAAAATGACAAAGCCCGCCAGGCCTACCGCCAAGCGGTCGAGTGGATGGGCAAGCACCAACCCAAACACGTGGAACTACACCGCTTCCGAGCAGAAGCCGAGGAGTTATTGGGCATGAAACAGAAATAGGCGTGGAAGTCGCGGGCACACTTCGCGATTCAGATACAAGAAAACCGGCCGGCGAGGTCCTTACCGCCAAGCAAGCCCCTCACCGGCCAGGCACCGCTCCGGCGCTCGGTTTGCGCGCCGGGGACGATGTTTTTCCATTCTATCGCAGACCACAAGGAGAGAAAGCACTGATGATGGCCTTCCTGTTCGGAACTGTCTTTCCCTGGCTGCTGGTCGCGGTGGGAGCGTGGCTCGGGTATCAGCTCGTGCGGCAGAACGGCCGCATCCTGCTGCGGCTGGAGGCAATCGAAAAATTGCTCGGAGCGCGTCCCGGGGTGCGCCCGGCGGAACAGCGCCGCGAGCCAGGCGGGTTGGCGGTCGGTGCCGTCCCGCCGGAGTTTGAACTGCCGGATCTCGCGGGCGTGTCCCACAAGCTGTCCGACTTCCGCGGCAGGGATGTGCTGCTGATCTTCTTCAACCCGAAGTGCGGGTTCTGCACGAAAATGGCCGCCGACCTCGCGGCGTTGCCGACTGAACTCAGCGACGGTCATGCCGTGCCGCTCGTTATCACCACCGGCGATGTGGACGAGAACCGCAGGCTCGTCGCGCAGTATGGCATCCGGTGCGTGGTGCTGCTGCAGAAGGAGATGGAAGTCGCCTCACAATATCGCGCCCAGGGAACGCCGATGGGCTACCACATCGACGCCGGGGGGCGTATTGCCAGCGAACTCACCATCGGCAGCGAAGCGCTGCTGCGACTGGCCGTCAATCACCCGTCGGACCAACGTGCCTCGGCTCCATCCGGCAATGGCCACGCAGCACATTCCAAGCAGCCCGATCCGTCGTTGGCCCGCAGCCGGCTGAACCGCAATGGCCTGAAGGCCGGCACTCCCGCGCCCGACTTCCAGTTGCCGCGCCTCGACAGCGGCGAACTGGCGCTCTCAGATTTGCGCGGCGAGCGCGTATTGCTGGTGTTCTCCGATCCGGAGTGCGGCCCCTGCATGGAACTGGCGCCGCGACTGGAAGAGCTGCATCGGGAGCGGAGCGATCTGCACGTGGTGATGGTCAGCCGTCGCGAGGTCGAGGCGAACCGCGCCAAGGCGGCGGCGCTGGGGCTGAACTTCCCGATCGTGCTGCAAAGGCAATGGGAGATTTCGCGCGAGTACGGATGTTCGCCACACCCATCGGTTATCTGATCGATGAACAGGGCGTCATCGTGAAGGATGTCGCGGTGGGGGTCGAGCCGATCCTGGCGCTCGCAGACGAACCGCAGCAGGATTCTCACATCGACATCACCAGACAGGAGCCGGCCTGGGCCAACTGAAATGGTCTTGTGAATTTCGGCACTCACCACTTACTCAAGCAAAGGCAAGAACCATGACCCATCGCTGGGACGAATTCTCCAAATCGCTGGCCGAAGACTCGGTGCCTCGACGCGAATCGCTGCGGCGGCTGGGAGCGGCGTTCGCCAGCGCGGCGCTCATGCCGTTCTCGTTGGCGCTGGGAGCGTCAAAAGCCAGCGGGCCCGACCCGTGCAAGACATTCTGCAAGTGCCGCAACAAGTCACAGCAGAACCAATGCCTCGCCGCGTGCCATGCCTGCAACGGCAAGACCAACCGCCTCTGCGGAACTTGCGGCAGCTACGCCTGCTGCAGTGGCAGCGGCCTGGCATGTTGCGGCGGCCACTGCACCGATCTCTTAGACAACTTCGACCACTGCGGGGCCTGCGGCTATGCCTGTGAAGACCCAGGTCCCTACGAGGACGGCGCTTGCGTGGATGGAACGTGTCTGTACCAATGCGTTCAGGGCGCGACCCGCTGCAACGGAGTTTGCACTTACCTGGGTTCAGATATCAACAACTGCGGCGCGTGTGGCCACGTCTGCCCTGGTCCCTATCCGTCCTGCTACCAGGGCGCCTGCAGCAACTGCCAGCCGTATTGCCCGGAGGGTTGGTGCGGCGGCGATGGTTGTGGCGGGGAGTGTGGCTGCCCAGAGGGGTTCGAGTGCGGCGAAACGGGGTGGTGCGTGGGTGGGGGCGACCCGTGCCCGGCGGGACAACTGAGGTGCAATGGCGTGTGCACGAATATCGCCTTCGATCCGGGCAACTGCGGCGCGTGCGGCAACGTGTGCAGTGGCGAAACCAACGCCTGCATCGGCGGCATATGCCAATCGGGTGTCTAAGCCGCTAGGCAAGGCGACTGTGCACTTGCTCAGCAATTGCGGCGCGTGCGGCGACCTTTTGTGGCGGAGCGACACCGTACTGCTCCGGAGGGCAATGCACTGACTGCGAGGGGGCTGGGGGCGCAATCTGCAACGGAGCCTGCATCGACATCAATTGGAACGCGAACAACTGGGGCGCGTGCGGTCACCAGTGCCAACCGCTGGAATTCTGCAGCTGGGGCTCGTGTTATGTTTATTGAATCGGCGTGCGAGTAGGAGCCCCGACCGCTATTGTGAAAATGCGAAGCCGGCCGACAGCGGCATTTGCAACCAATTGCGGGAATTGTCGAGTAGCGTCAGAACGCCGGGAATTTAATAACCGATTTGCCGGATGCCCGACCGTAACTTCGATCCGCCGGTCGAATGGCTTCGAGCAGCAATGTCCGTTGGTCACCTTCAGCGGTGTGGGAGGCCGCGCCAGCGAGCGCATGGGCCCCGGCAATGTCGCGATGTTGGACGGCGAACCCGCGTCGGTATCGACCGATATGGCTTGAGCACGGACCGGAAATGCCTCGGTGGCGCCCAACCGACGCAGCGCTGTCGGTCGACCTGAACCGATGCAGATCGCATTACGCACTTCGCGGCATCGCCAGATCGCATCGAGTGGTTTTTCGACAGAACGCTGTGAACACTCCCGTGTCCTAAGTGGCCTGCGAGTTCGGTGAAGTCTTAGGACGAGTAGACGTTTCGGCATCAGCGTTTCGCCATTTCGAGAGCATTAGCGAAGCCACACTTCTTGCCCCCCAAACAGCTCAGCCACGCGGAACCGATCAAAAATCGTGGAATTCTGGTCCGGGCGTGTAACACGGCGAAGTGCCAGTTGTGTATCTCTATGGCTACGCCCATGACACCAGCTCCAACTACCCGAGCCAGCTTGCTGCTTCGGCTGCGTGACTCGCAAGATCACGAGGCGTGGGTGGAGTTCGTCGAGATTTACGAGCCGGCGGCTTATCGGCAATTCCGAAAGTGCGGTTTGCAGGATGCGGACGCGCGAGAGCTGATGCAGGATCTGTTTGTCGCAGTCAACCGGCAAATCGCTGGGTGGGAGGTGGCGAAAGAGCGGGGATCGTTTCGCGGTTGGTTGTGGCGCGTGGCTCGGAATCTGGTCATCAACTGGATGAAGCACGGGCAGCGGCGAATGGTTGCCCTGGGTGGTTCCGAATCACCAATGTTCGACCAGTTGGCCGTGGAGGACTGCCCGGAGTCGACAGAGTTCGATCGCGAGCTGCGACGCTCGATGTTTCATCGAGCCTCCGAACTCGTGCGCCAGGAGCAAAGCCCGAAGGCCTGGCAGGCGTTCTGGGAAACCGCCGTGGCAGGGAAAGCCCCCGCTGTCGTCGCGCAAGCCCTGGGAATGAGCGATGGGGCCGTGCGAGTCGCCAAGTGCCGCATTTTGACCAGGCTCAAAGAGGTCGTCAGCACTCTGGAGCATGAATCATGAATGACCTCTGTTCCATCGAGTTGCTCAGAAATGCAGTGACGCGTGGCTTGTCGGCTAATGAAGAAGCGACTTTGCACGCTCACCTCGAACATTGTGAAACGTGCTGTGCTCAGATGGAGCAACTGGCTGGTGGTGAAGCATGGCAGCAGGAAACAGCGGCGTTGCTGAGTGCCGATGAACTGGACGCAGCGGTTCCCGATCCGGCTGTGTGGTCGGATGTGGATTTCAGCGTCGAACACCTGGATCCGAGCCACGATGCAAATGTGCTGGGACAACTCGGCGGCTACGACGTACTCGCTATCGTGGGGCGCGGCGGCATGGGGATTGTCCTCAAGGCTTTCGACCACGAGTTGAAACGATTCGTGGCGATCAAGGTGCTGGCTCCGCATCTGGCCCATAGCTCTGTTGCTCGCAAGCGGTTTGCCCGGGAGGCTCAGGCCGCGGCCGCCGTCGTCCATCCGCATGTCATCGCCATTCATCAGGTGCAGCCGACGGGCCGACTGCCGTTCCTGATCATGCCGCTGCTCACCGGCGAGTCGCTCGCGCAGCGACTGAAGGCTCGCGGGCCGCTGGAACTGACGGAAGTGCTGCGGATTGGCATGCAGGCCGCGGCAGGCCTGGCGGCGGCTCATCAGCAGGGCCTGGTGCATCGTGATGTGAAGCCGGCGAATATCTTCTTGGAGAAGGGGGTGGAGCGGGTTGTCATCACCGACTTCGGCCTGGCGCGCGCGGCGGACGACGTGTCGATGACACGCCTGGGCGTCGTGGCGGGAACTCCAGCGTACATGTCGCCGGAGCAGGCTCGCGGGGAAGCGCTCGATGGTCGCTCCGATCTCTTCAGCGTCGGTTGCGTGCTGTACGAGATGGCTACTGGAGTGTCGCCATTCCGCGCCGATTCGACGATCGCCACGTTGCGGCGGATCGTCGAAGAGCAGCCCGTAGCGATGGCGTCGCTCTGCCCCGAACTGCCGCCTTGGTTCAACACGATTGTCGAGCGATTATTGTCAAAAGACCCAACTCTGCGCTTTGCATCCGCGAGTGAAGTCAGCGAACTGTTGGAGCAATGCCTGTCGCATCTTCAACAGCCCAATTTCGTATCTCTGCCAGTCTCGCTCGTGCCCCACGTCACCGATCGTCGTTCCCATTTCTACTCGCGGCGGAAAGGAACAATCGCCGTGCTGGGTTCCTGTGGTGTCGCGCTGCTGGGGATGGCGCTGTGGCAGGCGACGGATGCGCCAGACATCTCTGGTCAATGGACCAGCGAAGAATGGGGCACAGTGTTTCTCGAACCCACATCGTCCGGCCAATACGAGGGCACGATCACACACTCCGACAACACCAGGTCGGACGTAGTGTCTTTGGAGTGGTCAAAGGTCAAGCACCACTTTAACGGCATTGGCCATATGAATTTGAAATGGTCGCGAATCGAGCGTCGCTTCAATGGCACTTGGGGCGATGGAGATCACGACCTTGGGAACCTGTGGTTGCTCCTGGTTGGCAGTGAGATTCGCGGTGCATGGACGGCAGACCACAACTTTCAACAGGAATCTGGTTGTCCTCGATCTGCCAATCTGTTGTGGTCGCGCCGTCGAGAAGTGGCGGGAAGAGTCAGGGCGCCCCCCGACAATCCCCGCGTCGTCAAGTTCGTGGAACTCGACGTCGACCAGGATGGCTCGCTGAACCTGGCCGAATTTGGCGTCGGTCGAACCCCCGCGGATGCTGAGAGATGGTTCGGTCGACGAGACGCAGATCTCGATGGCCTTCTAAGCTTAGGAGAATTCGTCCCGCAGTCGGCTACAGCGGCAGGCGGCAAGCAACTTGATGAGAAGCAAACAGAAAGCGAGCCGACAACAACCGATCCACGTGAAAGATTGGAAACCGCAATTCCTGAGGCAATCCGACTTCTCAAAGCGAAGGAGTACACGACCTTTCTCAAGGACTTTTTGTCGCCTGCAGATTTCCGGGAAATTTCGCAGAAAACTGGGTTCAGTGAGACTGAGTTCTCCAAGCAGTTCGGCGAGAAGAGGGCGCCGCAACTCCTTGCGATTCTCCTGTTGATCAACAAGGTGAAGCCCACATTCGACCCAAACGGGACGATCGCAACTTACGAGTGGAAAGATGAGAGCAGTGGAACCCAAAAGTTCAGTTTTGAGAAAGTCGACAAGTACTGGTACATGCTGAATAAGCCAAAGTAATCACGTCCGATCCAGGCGACGACCGATAACCCGCGCGAGCCAGACCCCCCAGAATGAAGACAATTGCCCTACGATTCGTTGCCGTCGTTCTCGGCATTGTGGCAGGAGGCAGCGGTTGCAATTCGCAGTCTCAGGGCAAACTCCCCGCATTGCCGGAATCCGCTGCCATTGTCGAAACGTCTTCGCACACGGGCACCGCTCCCAACATCGCCGAAATTCCGTTGGCGGAAACGCCGGAAACTGCGAAAGCCAAACCCGTCAATCCGCGAGTCGCCAAGTTTGCGGAGCTCGACAGCGACCAGGACGGAATGCTGAGCCTGTCTGAATTCGGTGTCGGTAGAACATCGAAGGATGCGACGAAATGGTTTGAACGCCGAGATGTGAACCACGACGGCCTCCTCAGTCTGGCAGAATTTGTCCCGCAATCAGCATCATCGGCAGGTGGCAAGTCATTTAACGTCGATCGCGGCGACAATGGCCTGCCCCCCGTCAACTCTCTGAATCAATGACAGTCGATCAGCCTATTGCCAATGGTGTGAATCTGACTCATGAAACAATGGCGACGGCCGCCGATCATTGCTACTGCACGGAGGAAGCCTGAGACGCGGCGATTGCATGCAGGCATGACGTTGATCGAACTGCTCGTTGTGATCGCGATTATCGGCGTCTTGATTGCACTCTTGCTTCCGGCCGTTCAGATGACGCGCGAGGCGGCCAGGCGGACACAATGCCGGAATCATCTCAAGCAGATCGGTCTGGCGTTGGAGAACTATCATGGGACGCACCGCATCTATCCACCGGCCTGCATTCGGGCATTGTCGTTCTTGAATAACGGACGGGATGAGCCGCGGAGCACCTGGACGATTGCGCTCTTGCCCTATCTGGATGCAGCACCGCTTTACAACTCTTATGTCCCCACGGTGAGTACCGACGACCCTGCCAACAGCAAATTGCGAGAAGCTTCAATCCCCGGATACCTGTGCCCGACCGACACCGGCGCTGAAACGCGCTTCGAACCGCGTTTGGGCGTAACCTATCGTCGCGGCAACTATGGCGCCAATTTCGGCGCAGGCAGCTGGGGGACGGACGATTGGCAGCAGGTCAAGTATCGCGGCGTGATGGGGCAAAACGTTGCAGTGCGGCATGCCGACATCACCGACGGTTCCAGCCAGACCGTCCTGGTTGCCGAACTTCGAGTGCAGCCGTCCCCGCGCGACAATCGAGGCGTTTGGGCATTTCCGAGTGCAGGGTCGTCCAGCGTGGGACTCGACTGCGATTCGCTCTGCCGGGGAATCAACGGCGACTCGAATTCCGACTGGATCCCGTTCTGCGATCCGGTGCCCGGCGGGCTCAACTGCTCGTTTCAAAATGATGTGGACAGTAATGCAGGGCCTCGTAGTCGCCACGGGGCCGGAGCGCATCTTTTGCTTGGTGACGGGTCGGTTCGTTTCGCCAGCCAGTCTGTCGATCAGTCCATTCTGAATGCGATCTTCACCAGCCAGAATCATGAGGTTGCGGGCGAGTGGTGAGCCACGCCTCCGCACCGAATGTGATTGCCGTGCCGGATCAATCGGGTGAAGACCGTGCGAGAGCATTATGAGCAAATGGCTGTGGCGCACGCTCGGGCAAGAGTTCGGGCCGGTGGACATTGCCGAATTGAAGCAATTGGCGGCAAACGGCACGCTGGGGCCCGACGATGAGGTCTGCTGCGGTGGTTCCGAGAACTGGCAGCGGGTGGCTGCGGTGCCGGAGCTGCAGAAGTTTTGCGTTCCAATTGCGGTCAGTTCGCCTCCGACGTCAAAGAATACACCCAAGCCGTCACCTGTCGCTCTGGTTAAACCGGTGTCCACGTTGCCCGCAGCAAAGCGGACTGAAATCGAAGCGCAGATAGTCCCTCGCCACGCGACTTCGCAAAAAGTGGCGCAGGCCCCTGCAAAGACAATCCCTGTCGTGCAGGCCACAAGTCGCCGGTCGCCGATGCGCCCCTCCGATTCCACTTGGGCCACTTCAATTGCAGTGGCGGGTATTGTGTTCGTCTGCGCTTTGGCCGTTGGCGGAGTCTGGTACTACTTCACGCGTCCGCTCGTCATTCCACTCGTCTGGCACAAACAGCCCATCGATTGCATCGCGTTCAGCCCGAACGGGCGGTGGGTCGCGACAGGAGGCGACGACAACGCGCTATGTCTCTGGTCTGCCAGCACTGGAACGCTCTACCGTACGATACAAGGCCACCAGGGCCATATCATGACGGTTGCATTCAGTCCGGACAGCCAACGAGTCATCACAGGCGCTCAAGACAACACCGCCAAGGTTTGGGATGTCGAAAAGGGAGTGGAAGTTTTCACGCTCCAGGGACACGACAAGCGCGTTGACGGCGCGGCCTTCAGCCCTGACGGTACGCTGATTGCCACCGGCGCCTGGGATAAGACCGTAAAAATCTGGGAGGCAGCCACCGGAAAGCCAGTGCGTGAGTTCAAGACCCAGCTTGTCAACTGCCTCAATTTCAGCCCAGACAGCCAGACCATTGCGACGTGCAGTTGGGACTGGACCATTCGCATCTACGACGTCGCGACCGGCAAGCAGAAACGCGCGTTCGTCGGCCATGGCGACGGCGTCTATTCGGTTGCCTTCCATTCAGATGGACGGCAATTGGTTTCCGCCAGCGAAGATCAGACTATCCGCATCTGGAATGTCGAAACCGGCAAGCAAACCCTCAAGCTCGAAGGCCACACGGGGCCTGTCTATGACGCAATCTTCACGACGGACGGAAAGCGCGTCGTCTCGTCGGGCAAAGATCAGACTGTCAAAGTCTGGAACCTGGAGACCGCCATGGAAAGCAAGACCCTCGCGAGACACCCCGGCGATGTTCGCTGCGTCGCCCTCAGCCCGGACGGCCGCACCATTGCATCGGGTGGCGCCAAAGCCACCTGCTTGTTGTGGAAACGATATCTCCCGTGATGGGATCGGTAGACTCTAATAGCGCCGCCTTATCGTTTCGCAACAAGAACACATGTCGGGACAGCAACATCGTCAGCGCCCGGCCGGTAGTCGATAAACCACAACGACACGAAGGATGAACCCATGAAAATGGCCTGGGCACTGTGCTGGACGGGGCTGGTTGTGCTTCTGGGCGCGGACCTTCGTCATGCCATTCCGCAGGAAAAGGTCGAACCCAATCGGATCGGAATCTGGAATGGTCGCGCCGCTCTCGGTGACGGCAAGGTGCAGGAGGCGGAAGTCTGGATCACGGTGCATCGACCGGCGAATGCCAATGGCACAGCAGTCGTGATCTGTCCCGGCGGAGGCTATGGCGGTCTCGTGGTCCAACCCGAGGGACACGGAATTGCGGCGTGGCTCAATCGCTACGGCATCACCGGCGTGGTACTCGAATACCGCCTGCCTGCCGGACGCGCGGCCGTTCCGCTGCTTGACGCGCAACGCGCCATCCGCACCGTACGCGCAAATGCCCGGGAGTGGAAGATTGATCCTGCCCGAATCGGCATTATGGGATTTTCGGCGGGGGGACATCTGGCCTCGACTGCCGCGACGCACTTCGACGGCGGCGACGCGAATGCGATCGACCGAGTTGACCGTGTCAGTTCCCGCCCGGACTTTGCGATCCTGATCTATCCGGTCATCTCGATGGGTGACAAGACTCATTCCGGCTCGAAGAACAATCTATTGGGCAAAGACCCCTCACCGCAATTGGTCGATCTCTATTCAAACGAGAAGCAGGTGACCGAGCAGACGCCGCCGACGTTCCTGGCTCACGCGCGGGACGATACCGTGGTCGCCCCGGCCCACAGCCAGATGTTCTACGACGCACTTCAGGCCCACAAAGTCCCCAGCCAGTACCTCCAACTCGCATCCGGAGGCCACGGCCTCAATGGCTACAAAGGGCCAATGTGGGATGACTGGCAAGTGCAGTCCCTAACCTGGCTGGCTGAGCTGAAGCTCATCCCGCGTGTTGAGCACAAATAGGTGGGGTCGGGGCGGCATTGAGTTCGTTCAGCAGCGGATAACCAAAGTGCATGCGCCCCACACCTCTTCAGCATCACCATAACCGGACCTGTCTTTCAAACCACAACGGTCCCATTGACCCTTGCAGTTCCGCCAATTTCCTCAGTGCATCGGTGGCGCCAACCGATGCAGGCTTTCTCGGTATCTTCCGGCGTTCACCGGCGTCGTCTCCAAAGCCAGAGCGCGAATCCGCCGGTGACCAACAGCGCCACCAGCGATTGCCACAGCCAGCGATACGATTTCGGCGCTGGCGGTGGCTGATAACGGGGTCGATAAAGCTGCGCGGTGCGCGACTGCTCCGACGGTAACTGCGGCAATTCGCTGGCCTCGATGCGGATATTGTGCAGCACGACTGCGGCGGCGGACTGTACGTCGCTTTGCGACAGGCCCACTCGCACCAGCGTGACATCGGCATCGCTGACGGGAAGCGTCACCAGCGGCCGCGGTGTCGAGTAGTAATCGTCGGCAACCGAATAGGTGATCTCATTTTTGACGCGCTGGAGTTGCAGTTTGCCAGTCTTGGAAGTTGTGGCAGCGGGGGGAACATTGAACAGTTTGGCGGTCGGAACGCGCTGGCCGTCATCCACGCGCGCGGCGAACACGCCATAGACATCGCGGCCGTCCGGGCGAAGCTGCCGTCCCAGCGACGCGGCGGCATCTTTCGTCGATCCCATCGACAAATAGATGTTCGGACCGCTGCCAAAGCCGGCTTTGGGCTGCGTTCGATTCAACAAGGTGAACTCGACCGTGATCGCGAAGTCCCCACTGATTTTGAACCGGGGTGAAAATCCAACGCTCTTCACGTCGTACCCAGCGGGAACGGTGATCCGCAGGCCATCTGTTGTCGGGCGGAGCAGATTGACGGCTCCTGAGCCCATCGGAGCTAGCGAAAGGTTATCGAAGTGCCCATTGCGGAAGTCCCACGAATAGCTGGCGGCCGAAACGGACGAGGCCGTCAGGGCAAAGGTGCCGGCCAATATCAGCCTCGCGATCATACATGTCGTCCTTTGTCACACCAGCGGCGAGCGCTCTGCCGAAGTTCGGATTAGAACTCACCCGGCGATTCGCCGCCGTGGATTGTTCCCAATCCGCGCCACGTGACGGGATCGATGTTCTCGCTGATGAATCGCACGCGACCGTCGCCGAGTAATACATTGACGCCACCGGTATGCCGGCTGGATGCGGCCATGCCGACGCCGTCCCAGGTGAAGCCGTTCTTGCAACTAACATGGTTGGGCGACACCAGGTGGTTGTAGCGCGTCCAATTGAAATTGGCTTCCAGCCAGTTCTGCCCGGCATCAACGTTCTGGTGGTACGCTGCGGCTTGTTCGGGCGAGAGGCTTTGGCAGAATTCGCGAAAGGTGTCTTCGCTCCAGATGCCGGCCAGGTCGTAAATGTCGGCCAGGGGATCGAGGATGTTGTGGTCCCAGGTGCCTTTACAGCGCTCGCTGAACATGGCCGTGTTCGATAATCCATCGGTCACCATGCCAAACCGCACGCTGCTGTTCTGGCCGAACAGCCCGTTGCCGTTGCGGCCGTGCCAGCCGCTGCCGTTGCAGGACCTGTAGTTGTTATGGCCCCACACGCTTCGCAGTCGATCGATGTCGGTCGGGCAGAGGAACACATTGACGACAGTCACCGCCGCCTGGCCATTGACGGCAGACAGGCCTCCGCTGGCGATACACGTGGGTTCGTACGCTCCCGAATTCACATAGGGATCAAACGGCGCGACGTGGAAGTTGATCCGCTGATAAACATTTGCCTGGTCCAGCTGCGGCAGAATCTGTGAATGCGCCGAATACCGCCGATCGGCGAGTGTGCCGAGTGAAGACACCACCCCGTCGTAATCGGTGCCGCAGCCAAACGGCAACACGCGATGTGTGTCGTGGTAGTTGTGCAGCGCGCGGCCGATTTGCGACAGATTGTTGGCGCAACTCATCCGCCGCGCCGCTTCGCGGGCCATCTGCACGGCCGGCAGGAGTAACGCCATCAGGATTCCGATCACCGTGATGGACACGAGCAGTTCGATCAGCGTGAATGCACGGCGGGCTTCATTCATGTCTGATGCTCCACACGTACACAGGACCTTCTTCTGTCCCGGCGACGATACGATTCCCCTGCGTGGCCACATTCAGATCACCCACCGAACGAGTGGGGACATCGAACTCCGATAACCGGGCCATTGATCGCGAATCATGAATCACCACGCCATTGTTGAACCGCCGCATCACGAGCAATCGGCCGCCGTCGATCAGGGCTGCGTGAGACAGCCCATTGGAGCAATAGGACTCCTGGATCCGCTCACCCGTGGCGACCAGCCAACGACATAACTGTCCGTCCGCACCACATGACACAATCTCGCGCCCATCCGGACTGAAGACCGCGGCGTTTACGGTCGTGCGATGTCCATGGAATTCGCGCAGCGGCTTGCCTGTTGCGGTATCCCACAACTGCACGCGCGCCGGAACCTGCCAGCCGCGCGGATCGATGGTGCTCGTCAACAACTGTGCGCCATCGGGCGAGAATGCCGCAAAATGAACGGGGGCATCGTGCGCGATGGTCTGTTTCATCTTTTGCGAGACAAAGTCCCAGACCTTCACCGTTCGATCTTCGCAACCCGAGGCCACCCAGTTGCCGTCCCGTGAAAAGGCGAGCGACAAGACGCGCTTCCCGTGGCCATACCGTTTGGCGAGCCGCTGTTTCGCGGCCAGGTCCCAGAACACGAGTCCCGATCCATACCCGCCGGTGACAGCCCGGTGACCCTCCGGCGACAATGCGCCGGAAACGATGGCCTCACCCTCATTGTCGAGGGCAAACAGCAGCGTTCCCGAATCGACGTTCCACACGCAGAGTCGTTTGTCGATTCCGCCGGTGACAGCCGATTTGCCAGAGGCATCGAGCGCTGCAAACCGCACGTTGCCCTGATGACCCGACAGCATCCGCGGTTGATTCGGCGCCTGCCACCAGCGCGACACGTCGCCTTGCTCCGTTGCAACGAGCAGCGAAGCGCCATTGGTCGCGAATGCCAGGTCATTGACGGGGGCCTGATGATAAACCGCCGACAACGCCTGGCGGCGCGTCAGGTCGAACGTCTGCGTGTACCCGGTCGCCGTGCCCACCGCGAGCACTCGTTGATCTCCACGAATGGTCAGCGCAGAAATCCCGCAGCCAGCGAGGTTGGAGAGCAGGCTGCGTGAATCCGCACCTGCGGACGCGGTAACTGCGACGTCTTCGATCAAGTTGAGAGGAGCAGCCGCCGGGGAATCAGGCGACTGCACTCCCGGCTGTGTCGCCGTCGGCATGATCGGAACGCCTGCTGCTTGATCGCTATTCGGCGCATTGCGATTCGGCGTGGGGGCGATCCCGTTCTGCGGCTGCATTAAGGCCTCGGGCAACGTTGAGGACCACGTCTGTGTGCCCATCAAGGCATCCCAGACGATGACAGTTCCGTGTCGGTCGCCGCTGACGAGCCATTTGCTGTCGGGGCTGAAAACCACGGCCTGCACTGGATCGCCGTGCCCGCGTAATGTCCAAACCTGGGATTGCCTGGCGACATCCCACAGCACAACCGACTGATCGTCGCTGGCAGTGGCGGCCCAGCGACCGTCGGGCGAGATCGCGGCTGCCGTGATACGACCAGTCTGCGCGCGATACGCCGATGGCGTAGACGTTTTCCGATCGAGCCATGTCGTTGTGCCTTCGATATCGCCTGTCAGCAGGAATCGACCATCGGGTGTCTCCGCAAGTGTCGAAATCGCAGCCTTCGAAACGGGAATCGGTGTCATCATCGAGGCGGTCGTCCAGATTTCGAGGGCGCCCGCTTTCGTTCCACAGACGACAACGTCATCGCGCGCGGCTAACAGCACGGTCACTGGATTCGCGTCGGAAGAATCCGGGCGAACCATCCGTCGTCGCGTCTGTCCGGTCGCGATCTGTGACAGGATGAGTGTTTCTGAGTTTCGCGAGGAAACAACGGTCTCACCAGCCGAGCTGAATCGCGCGGAAATTGGTGGCCGGGGGACTGCGCTCCCCGCTCGTTCGAGCCATTGCGGCGACTCGGGTCGATCGCAATCGAACACAAGTAAGCCGCCAGCGGCAGTCTGCACCGCCCAGAAACGGCCCTCCGAATCGCTAGCGAGGAGGTTCGCGTAACCCGCGTTGAGACTCCACGAGCGCTTCGCTCCCGGATCGCCACTTTTCCAGACCGTCAGTTCGCCATCCGCCGAGCACATTGCAAAGTCATGCGATGTGGCAGCGATTGCGATCGCCGTGATATCCTGCCTCGAACGTTGCGAGTTTTCCGTCGCGGCACTCGCACTCGAAGTGTCGAACGGCGGCACTGGGAGATCGCGACCGGTCATCGCGTCCACGATATGCAATGTGCGATCTGGCCTCAGCCCATAGAGCTTGTGTCCGTCGGTCACCGAGGATCTGATGCCTTCCGAGAACTTGAATTCATCGCCGGGCATCAGCGAACCGGACTTGTAGTCATACCATTGGATTGTTCCACTCTCGGTCCAGGTCCACAGCCGATCCGGCGACGCGAAGCGCACGTGCGAGGTGTCGCTGGCCGTTTCGGCGATCATTGCGGCAAGAACGGCGTCCCAAAGGATTAGCCGGTTGTCGCTGCCGAGACTGGCCAGCCGTTTGCCGTCGCTGGAGAACGCCAGATCGCGGATGGAGAAACGACTTCCGTTCCAGCGCCTGGCCTGGCTATGCAGTATTGGCTGCATCACGATGCTGCCATCACCGGCACCATAGGCAACCGCCTGGCTGTCGGGGGCGAATGCAGCAGTTGTCACTCCCCGCGGTTCAAATAATTCATTAATTAAACGGGCATTGGCAATGTCCCAGACTTGGAGGCACCCACCAGTTTGGTTCAATTGCCGACTGACAATCACGAACTTCCCGTCCGGAGAAACAGCCAGCGCCCGCGCTCCTGAAGAGTGAGACACCGCGGTCTCGCGGTGCCCGTTGAAGTTTCCGGGGCCGATCGACGCCGGCGACGCTGTGCTCGAGACCATCACGGGGGTCTGGACTTTCGGAACAGCCGTTCCGACCGAGCCGCCGGTGACATCTGAGGCAGTGGCTGACTTCGAAATCGCTACTTTGTCGCCCAGCCGCGCGACTTTATCGCCGGCCGGAACCGTTTCCGCCGTCAGTTTCTCCGGTGCGGTCTGGTGGCATCCCGACAGGAGGACTCCCCACAGCCACAATGACAGGATTAACATGCGCCAGGCGATGGAATGACGTGGCATGCACAGTTTTCCCTTCACTTCTATCGGGCCGATGATGCGTTCCCGCGATCAACCCATACTCGATCGATCACCACGCCAACGGACCCTCCCTCCCCACTGAAAGCCAGTCGCACGGGAATGCGGCCCAGCGTTGGCTCGTCTTTGCCAGGAGTCACTGAATGGAACTCGGACAGCGGAATGCTCACTGTTCGCCATTGACCCGGCGAAGTCTGCCACAAGTCCGGATTTACGCAGCAAAATGTCATCAGGCGGTGCTCTCCACTGTACGATCGTGCGAACAAGTACAGATGAAACCATTCGGGCGGCTGCACTCGAAACGTAAGGTGGAGCACCGAATCGGCATGCCATGCGAACAAACCTCCGGCCTGAGTCGGCGAACCGACCTCACGCAGGAGTCGTCCCGAATGTGAAACAGGCACTGCTGCTGCAGCGCCGCGGGCATTCTCCGACAAGTCATTGCGCACGAACTGGCCCATCCAGCCACGCGGCAGTCCCTGCTCGAAGTCTTCACTCCACTCATCCGGCGGATGGGGAAAATCCACGACCGCCAATTCACCGGTTTCGGCAACCGACAGGAACTGCGCTGCGGCTACTTCGACCACGCTTCCGTCGGACTGCCGAGTCACCCGCACCCGGCCCTCCGTCACGGCAATCTCGGTGCTGGCCGTGGCAACCAGCAATTCGAGTTCGGTGCCCACAACGCGCACCTCGGCCTGAGACGTGGCAAATGTCATTGCCTCAGCGACGCGCTGAGGCGTGACACGGGCAACCAGGTGTCCGTGTGCCAAAGTTACTGTCACGCCCTGTTGGGCGGTCAGAGTCATTTGCGTTTCGGGATGGAGATGAATCTCAGATTGATCGGATAGCCGCAACGTCGCAGAGCTGGCCTGATCGGTTTGGAGGTGATCACCAGGCCGCAACTGCCACGGGTTCTGCTTTAGCGATTGAGAATCCATCCAAACCTGTGCGTCTTTGCCCCGCGCGATACCGATTCGGCCATTAAGATTGACCACCGTTCCCAGTGAATCGTCTCCAAATGGAAGCATTCCAAACCAGTTGACACCAAGAATTGCCAGCACAGCGGCTATTGCGGCAACAGTCGCCCACTTCGGCCAACTGCGACGAGATGTCGCCGCTGATGCTGGAGTGGCGGGCACCGCCGAAGACGGCTGTCGGTCGGTCAATTTTGCCGGCGCGTGCCATGTCAGCACTGTCAGCAACTGACAAAACCGGACGAACTCCTGGCGAAAGTCGAGGCGGGTCCGCAGCAAGTCTGCCAGCCGCTGTTCCTGCTCGGCTGTCAACGTTTCATCCGCCATTGCGTTGAATAAGACCGACCACTCCTCGGGTAGATCGGCGGGATTCATGGGCGCGACTCCGCCGCCAGCGTGCGTTCGATGCACTGCCGCAAGGTATCCCGGATGCGGCGAAGTGATTCCGACACGGCCTTGGCCGTTTTGCCCAGTTCTACTGCCAGCGAACTCACCACGACCTCTGGCTGATACCGACGCACAATCAACTCTCGCTGCTGCGCCGGAAGCTTCTCCAGGCAGGTCCGCAGTGCAGCTTCGCGGCGGTCGTACATTGCAGACTCAAGTTCTGCCGTTTCAGCGAGGTCGGCCAGCAGGGAATCACCAAAAGGGCCTCCTCGGCGAACCTCGCGCGCCCGGAACGCCAGAACCTGCAGCCGTGCAATCTCGAAAGCCCAGGCGAAGAAGTCAGAGCCAGGGCGAAACATGTCCCGCTTCCGCCACAGAACGACGTTGATTTCCTGCAAGATGTCTTCCACATCCGCTGGTCGACGAACCAGCGCCAACACGAAGGCATACAGTCGCCTTTGGGCTTGCGCAATGAGGCCAACAAGCTCTTCGGAGGGATCGGACAATGTCTTCTCGCTCGTGATGCAGCGAATCCGGGCGTAAGCAAATACTCGCAGGCAGCTCAATCCCACGCGGATTTCAGCACATTGCCGGAAAAATGGCGACATCACGCGTCGTGCATGAAGCTGAATTGGCGGCTAGCGATTGAGCGCGTGCGTGAATCGGTGTTTGTCGAACCGGCATCGATGGCGCCAACCGATGCAGGCAAATTCACCCCCTTTAACGTTCGAGCAGCCATTCGACTTCGCTCTTCAACGCTGCACTCCGTTTCGCAAATGGCCCAAAACTCGGACCCCCAACCATGTGCGCCCACCAGCGCCCCTGCTCGTCGGGTTCGACATGGCTGGCTCGGGTGATCGTCAGGTCCCCGAGCGCAGCCAGGTCGATTTCCTCCGAGTAGTGCGTGGTCACCTCACCGCTGGGCGAAATGACCAATTGCATCAGGTGCCCTCCGGACGAGGCGGTCGGATAATGCTGCGCCGCGGCCGATCGACCATCAGGCCGTCAAGCGATGCCTGCACGGCGGCCATTTGCGTCGTGACCTGCTGGCGCAGTGCCGCGCTATCCCGCAGTTGCTGCGGTTCGACCCCTGAGATGACGCGGCGTGCCTGCCCGACCAGCTCATCGAGCTGCTCGTTCGAGCGGACGTTGAGCTTGCGGAACCGCTCGAAGAACTCGCCGAAGTTCTCCACGACGGAGTCTCTGAACACCTTGGGGCGCCCATCTTCCGATCCGCTCAGCCGTTCGGTGAGGTGGCTGACCAGCCTCGCCAACTCTTCCGTGAAGGCCTGCTCGGCCAACTGGATCGCCTCTTCGAACCGCGCCTGCACGCGCTGGCATTCCTGCTCGTAGAGCCGGGGATTGAGCTGCTGCAGGTAATCTGGCGGTTCCACGCTGGGGAACTCCCACGTGACGTCGAACTCCCCAATGAGGCTGGGCGGATAGTCGGAGGCATTGTAGAGGTCGCCCAATCGCTGCCGCGCCGACTGTCGCATTTCGCCATAGCGGCGGTCCAGCTCCAGCACCGCATTGCTGAGTTGCCGCTGGAAGTCGCTGAGGCGCTCGTTGAATAGCACAATGTTCCCCTGCCGAATTAGCCTGATGCCAGCTTCGGGGTACGGCAGCGTCACCGAACGCCAGAAGTGCAGGATCTGCCCCCGCACGGCCGTCACCACCTTCGAAGCGTCGTGCTGCGTGTCGAGCAGCTTCTTCGCCGCCGACAGGAACTTGGCCTCAGCATCAAATTGGTCAGCCGCCTGAGCTTTCTGCGACTCACTGAGCGTCTTGCGGACACCGAACCAGGTGAAGCTCAGTCGTGTGGCCGCCATGGTGTTGCGGAGCTGGTCGGCGGCACAGTTATCTGTGCGCACAGCGGGTGGGTCGTCGAGCAATGTGGGCATGAGATGTCCTTGCTGTTTGGGTTGAAGTAAAGCGTGAGAACGGTCAGTCGTGTTGCTGCAGCCTTTCCCACGGCATGGGTCCAGTGGATAATGACCCCCGTGCGGTCAGCAGACGGTGACCTGACGCGAGACTGACGATGGCATGGTGTTCCGGAACGTTGCAGCGGCGAGACTTCGTCCGGACTGGGCTCACCGGAATCACCGCGCTGCAACTCGCCGACCTGCTCCGGATCAGCAGTGATGCCGGCCCCGCTGGCTCAGGACGCGGCAAATCGATGATTCTGTTGTGGCTCTGGGGCGGCCCCAGCCACATGGAAACGTTCGATCTCAAACCCGACGCGCCGAGCGAATACCGCGGAGAGTTTCGACCGATCCCGACGAACGTGCCGGGTATCGAAATCAGCGAGCACCTGCCGCGGCTGGCGCAGCTCGCCGACAAATTCTCACTCGTCCGCTCACTGCATCACGACAGCCCGGGCCACGTAAGTTCCACGCACACGATGCTGACCGGCTACGTCGGTGATCCAATTGAGGCACCGCCGTTTCAGCCGAAGTATCCCGATTACCGGGCAGTGGTGAGCCGTGTGGTGGGGTCGAGAAACCCTCAGGTCCCCACCCACGTAGCGCTGCCGGCCACGAAGTATTTTGGCTCCGCGTACCTGGGCAGTGACCTGGAGCCTCTGACGATCGCCGCCGATCCGAACGCGGCGGATTTTGCGGTGCCCGGGCTCGCATTGGAGGCGCAGCTGGCGCCACGCTTCAGTGAGCGGCTCAATCTGCTGTCCGAAATCGATCGCTACCGACGCGATGTCGATGCCACAGGCACGATGCATTCCCTCGATCAGTTTCAGCAGCAAGCTGCCACTATCCTGACCAGTGGTGCCGCACGCCGCGCGTTCGATCTTTCGGTGGAACCGCCGCAGGTTCGGGATCGTTTCGGGCGACATGGGGTCGGCCAGCGCTGCCTGCTGGCGCGGCGACTGGTCGAAGCCGGTGTCCGGCTGGTGACCATCGACTTCTCCACCGTTCCGGGCCAGAAGGCCTTCAGCTGGGACGATCACGCCAGCGTGTGGAACATCTTCGAGCAGATGAAAATCCGACTGCCTGTGCTCGACCAGGTCGTGTCGGTGTTGATTGAAGACTTGCATCAGCGTGGATTAGCGGACGATGTCCTACTGGCCGTCATGGGCGAAATGTCTCACACGCCCCGGCTCAGCAATCATCAGGGGCAACCGGGACGGGAGCACTGGGGACAGACGATGTCGGTCCTGCTCGCCGGAGGGGGGTTGCGGATGGGGCAGGTCGTCGGCGCCACGAGTCGAAATGGCGATGAGCCAGCCGTGCGGCCCTGCACGCCCAACGACCTGTTGGCGACGTGGTATCACATGTTAGGCGTGCCGCGGGACACGATGTTTCGCGACTTCGCGGGTCGGCCGACGCCGATTTTGCCGCACGGCGAGGCGATCGCTGAGCTGATCTAACGGGCACGCAATGCTCCTAGGCTGCCGCAAGCTCGCGGTAGCCCTTGGCCAGCTTGGACGCGATCTGCTTCTCCGCGAAGTTGCTCGCCTCTGTAGCGGTGCCGAACTGCTTCGTCTGCGACTGACCTGCGGTGCCGATGCGTCCGAAGTGGATGTTGACGGCCGTGCCGACCACCGCAAGCGAGTAAAACTTGCTCGAAGAGCCGTCGGAGTATTCGAGGTAGCGAGGCTTCAATGAAAACTCCTTGAACATAATGGGGGGGCTGAAATGCTCAGAGCCGCCCCATTCGGGACGGCCCTGGTCAGTTGCTTGGATGTGCGGCAGCAGTTATACGCACCATGCCAGTACGGATTCAGCACTGCAGCGAGGCAACGCACACTATGGCGATCAAGCGGATGGACAACGTTCTCATTGTTGTCGACGATCTCGAGGCCGTGAAGGCATTCTTCATCGAACTTGGCCTCACCCTGGAGGGCGAGTCGGCGGTTGAAGGGTCTGCCGTCGGGATGCTGATTGGGCTGGAGAATGTCCGCGCAACGCTCGCGATGCTGCGGACGCCCGATGGACAGGGAATCGAACTGGACAAGTTCCATACACCCGATGCGATCAGGTTCGGTCCTGTCAATGCGCCGGTAAACACGCTGGGCTTCCGCCGCGTGATGTTCGCCGTCGATGACATCGAGTCCGTACTCGCACGCGTGCTCGCCCACGGGGCCGAACTCATTGGCAAAATGCAGTATGAGAATGCGTACCGATTGGCCTACATCCGCGGCCCCGAGGGCATCATTGTCGCGCTGGCCGAGCAACTCGGCTAAAGTCAGACGCGATCGGCTCGCAGCCGCACGAACGTCGGCAACCGCGGCACACTGCGATCGGTCAGTCCCTGATAACGGAACGTGATCCGCGGCCTCGCCGCGCACCCTCACGATGTGTTTGCAACTGCGACGCTCAATCGGCAGCGACTGATTGCGCCAGGCCGGGCACGTGCAGGAGTAAACACCACGCACATTCTTCACAATGTAGGGCACGCGAGCCGAGCCTTTCACTTCGACTGACTCGCCGTCCCGCAGTTCGGGCATGGGTTTGCTCCTTTCGGGAAAGGGCCCACAATGGGCCAAGTTGATTTCGGGTACTTCCTCATTGAATGAGGTGCAAAATGGTCGGCGCCACAATGTCCCGCCGTGAGTTACTGACCGCAGCAATGACCGCCCCGCTACTCGCGGGTACAGCCGGACCAATGACCCCACTCGCGTGGGCACAAACTGGGAAACCGGCAACAGCGCCGCATGTCGTTGTGAAATCCGTGCGCCGGATATTCCATAACCGCGAGCACAACGCCTTCACGGACCTGTGCCGATTCCGCGGTCAGCTGTATCTGACGTTTCGCAGTTGCCCGGACGGGCACATGGTGCATCCCACATCCCGCATCCTCGTGCTGCGCAGCGCAGACGGGGTGGACTGGAAACAGGTGCATGAATTCCGTGTTGATCAGCGGGACACGCGTGATCCGCACTTCCTGGTCTTTAAGGACCGCTTATTCGTCTACAGCGGGACCTGGTACAGCGGCAAAACCACCCTGCCCCGGGATGAGTACGACCTCAACAAGCACCTGGGCTATGCCGCCTGGTCGGATGACGGTGACCAGTGGCACAGCCCGGTGATGCTCGAAGGCACATTCGGGCACTACGTTTGGCGTGCGGCTGCCTTCGGCGATCGAGCGTTCCTCTGCGGACGACGGAAACCGGGATTCGAAGTTCTGGCACGCGGCGAACCACGAACTGTCGAGTCGCTGATGCTGGAGAGCGATGACGGCCTGATCTGGCGTAAACGGGCGACGTTTCAGGAAACGGCCGGTGATGAGACGGCGTTTCTGTTCGACCCGGACGGGAGTGTGATCGGGATCGGGCGGAACGGAACGGGCAAAGAAGCTCAACTGCTCCGTTCCATTCCGCCCTACATAACCTGGGACCGCTCGTATCTGGATCGTTCCATCGGGGGACCATTGCTGACCCGCTGGGGCGATCGCTATCTGGTGGGTGGGCGCAAAGCCACTGCGGAGGGTCCGAAAACATCGCTTTGCTGGCTCACCAATGGCCAGCTCGCCGAGTTCGCTGAACTCCCCAGTGGGGGTGACTGCTCGTATCCCGGCTTCGTTGAACTGCCGAATCATCGAGCGCTAGTCTCGTACTACTCCACCCACGAGCTCAATGCCGACGGTACTCCGATGACGGCTGTTTACCTGGCGGAGCTCGAAGTGGCGGAGTAATCGCCGAGGCGACGACCACGTCAATTGGCGGATGACTTCGGTGTCACCTTCCGCCGCAAGGTGCTGCCGGTCGTCCGCTGATAGATGCCGCCCCCATCCGCATCCAGGCAGCGCCCGCTGGCCCAGTCGCGCAGCTTTTCGACCGCTTCCGCGGAGGTAACCGACACCGGCACGACGTTGCGTGCTGCTTCCGAGAGCGGCACATCCAGCAATGCTGACAAGCGGGAACAGCTCTTAATCTCCGCACCGGTCCAGCCTTCGTCCGCCGGAATCGGCTGACTTGCGGGGATGTCGTATTGGCTGCGATACAGATTCCAGATCGATCGCCGCTGCGCCTGTCCCGGCAGATCGACGAAGAACACGCCGTCCAGGCGTTCCGCGCGGGTGAACTCCGGCGGCAACTGGCTGATATTGTTGCGGTTCCGACGAAGAACACGTCACTTTCATGATCACTGAGCCACTGCAGCAGCGTGCCGAACAACCGTGTGGACACACCGCTGTCGCCGGTGCCGTTCACGCCAGCGAGGGACTTCTCAAGTTCATCTGCAAACGCGATACACGGCGCCATGGCGTCAATGATGCGCAGCGCCGGACGGATGTTGCGCTCGGACTCGCCCACCAGCGAACCCAGCAGGCCGCCGATGTCGAGGGTCAATGTGGGTCGGCCAATCTCTGCGCCGAGCGCTTTGCAGAAGTGCGATTTGCCACACCCGGGTGGCGACAGCAGCAGAATGCCCCGCGGCTTCACCGACCGGCCCGGCTGCAGCGCCTTCCGGCAGAATGCCTTGAGCGACTCCAGCCCGCCGAGTGACTCGAAGCGTTCGCCGCCGCGGTGCAGCGACAAGACCGCTCTTCTTCAGCGTCTGCGACTTCAATTCCCAGATCACGTCGGGCTGCAGCCGACCGTGCCGGGCCAGCGAGAGCGAGAATGCGCCCTCGGCCTCGTAACGGGTCAGGCCGGCCGCGGCATCGATCAAATACGTGAGTTCCTTCCCTTTCGGCAGGTCCTCAGCATCCGTGGCGATCTCGCGGGCGATGTCGGTCAACTGTTCGCGCCCGGGCAACTCGTGCTCCAGCACCACGAACAGCTTTTCAAGTTCGATGGGCAGCTGCAGCGTGGGTGCGATGATCACCAGGAAGGTGCGAGCTGCCTTGCCGGCCTGCAGTTGATGCTGCAGCGCCTGCACCACCTCGGCGCTGTTCAGAAACCGGTGGAAGTTCTTCAGCACCAGCAGTGCGGTGCCGTCCGGGGTGGCGAGCGCCGGCAGACTGCGAATGGCGGCCAGTGGATCGGCCGCGGACTGCACACCAGCGTCCTGGGCGCCCGGCAGCAGCAAACCACGATCGATGTCCCATGTGGCCAGCACCCAGCGTTCGCGGCGACAAAGTTCCTTGATTTCCCGAAGCGCTTCATCGGGCTCGTGCGTTTCGATGTACAGGCCGCTGAACGCGGCCCGGATGTAGTCAGTCAGCAGTAGGGCCAAAGTCATAGGCGGATGCTCCATCCAAACAGGGAGAGATTAGGTAGGAATGCAGCTATTGTGTTGAAGCGGTGTCGTTGACGACGGCACCTCACGCGGTACTCTGTGGCTGAAGTGCCATGCTGAGCGAACCACGATGCTGCTGGAAACAATCATGCGAATGCTCGTGTTGCAGACCGCGACCGCACTCCTGCTGAGTGCTGGTGCCGCCATTGGGTTCGATCCTGGCGAGCAGGTCGTGCTCATCAATCGTGTTGGCCTGGATACGATTACCGGCTCAACCGTGACGCTCAGGCCGGGTATGACCGCGACTGTGCGGGAGGTCACGCCCGAACGCCTGAAGATCGCCATTGGACGGGTGGGTTGGATTAGCCCCACCGCGGTGATTCCCGCCAGGGATGCTGAGGACTACTGGACGAAGCGCATTGACGGGAGTCCCGGTGACGCAACGGCCCTGCTCGCGCGGGGCACGGTGCGGCTGGAGAAAGCGGGTCTCGATGTCGACAAAATCCAGCCAGCCATTCTGGACTTCAACCGCAGCCTCGAAATGAGGCCGACCAGCGACGCGCTGACACTCCGCGGATACGGTTACAAGCGGATGGGCGACAAAGACCAGGCCATGGCCGATTTCAATCTCGCGATCCAGCGCGATCCCGAAAATGCCCTGGCATGGCGGATTCGAGGAGCGACCTGGGCCGGCAAGGGAGATTACGGCAAAGCCCTGGCCGATTATTCAGAAAGCATCCGGGTTGACCCGGAGAACCCAGATTCGCTGCATCATCGCGTCGTGCTTCAGTCGGGCTGCATGGACGAGCAATTTCGGAACGGTGCTCAGGCGGTGAAAGATGCCACGAAGGCCTGTGAAGTTTCGGAATGGAAGACCCCGCTCTACCTGAATGGTCTGGCCTTTGCCTATGCCGAAGTCGGCGACTTCGACGCGGCCGTGAAATGGCAGGCCAAAGCTATGGAACTGGCGTCCAAACCGTCACCGGCCATGCAGGCGAACCTGGAGCAGTTCCGAGCACACAAGCCGTTTCGTACAACGTGGAAATGACGGCTGCGTTCCTCATTCAGGTCGACTGACGAGTTTCGTGGGTCACACCGGTCCGGTGGTAGAACTCGCCGGTGAGCTGCTCCGCCTGGCAAAGCCCGAGCGCGGCTTCCAGTTGCCGCGTGGCATCACGGCAATTGGCGCCGGTGAAGCCTTTGGTTTGAACCGTGGTCTCACCCTGCGGCGAAACCGTGACTTCGATGACCTGCGTCATGGGGTCTCCAGTTGGCGAAGCTGTCGCTTCGCGCGGGTGATGCGTTGCTGGGTCTTCGCCACCGCGGTGCAGGCGCGACGCGGCTTCGTGAGCCAACGCTCCAGTGCAGCGCGTTCGGCAGCGAGCCGAGTGCGCAGGCGCTCGATGCGACGCCGATCCACGGCCGGAATCGCCGGCACAGACTCTGGGCGCAGCACACGTCTTCGAGGAATGGACATTTGAAAGCTCCGCGAATGAGAAGATCGGGCGGGCGCGCCGCTCAGGCCGAGGTGACGATCTGCACCCGAATGGAACCATCCTGCAGTGTCTGCTCGGTGGCGGTATGGCCAGCCCGACGTGCTTCCAATTTGGCCTTCTCCACCGGGTAAAGCTGCATAAAGCTCTGCAGCTGAGCCTCGGCGCCCCAGTGGCCGTTGAAGTTGTCGTACTTCAACTCGCCGGTGGTGAGGTCACAGACGACGGGATAGTTCCAGCCGGGCAGCTGCACAGCCAGGCCAGTCGCCTCAGCGCTGAACAGCTTCACTTTCTTCTGCTCGGGCGCGGGCAGCTTCAGCCGCTCGCACGCTGCCGCGACCCCTACCGGGTCGCGGACCTGGGTTTTGATCTGCACGATGTGTGACATCGAGTTCTCCTTTGAACTGTTTCATGCTGGGACCAACCAGGGGGGCTAACCGGCGGGAGCGCTTGGGTGTGCTGCCTAGCGGTCGGTCCATTCGATCCGGAGCCGCCAGCCGAGCTGCCGGTAAAGCGGCTCCAGCGCTCGGTGGCAGTCCCCCTTCGCCTGTTGGACATAGCTCGGATCCCGCCCGAGCCGGCGAATCTTCTGGTCGGCCTGCTTCCAGACCTCATCGCGGAACACCTTGGGGCTGCTGAGCGGCACAACGGTCTTCTGCCGCAAGTAGAGCTCCTCAGAGCGGTCATGGTTGACCTTCGTCGCGATGACCTGTGGGCTGGGCAGCAGCAGCACCGCCTCGCCCTTCCCCGGGTCGGCCGACAGGTACTGCGCGCGGGACAAGTCCGTGCCGATCATGACTTCTCCATGCAGGCCCCACTTTCCCGTGTAGTGTCCATTCTCCCCGGAAATCGTGTCGGTGATGTGGACCTTCGTTGTGGCCAGATGGCTCATCCCCTGAATCCGCACGATCGGCGGCGGCGTTGGAGCCGGAGCGCGCCACAACAGTGGCTGCACGCCCGAAGTCCACAGGAGGAGCAGCAAGAGGCTGAGCAGCACGAGCGCGACAGTACCAAGTTCAACGAGCGAACCAATCGTTCTCATCGCGTGCTCCCGCTTGGGAGTTGCCTCGCCACCGTAGGCAACGTGTGCGACATCTGCGTCTCAGCTGCTGTCGCGGAGGTTGCAGCGTCTGTCTGATTCCATGTGATCGGAGGCGGAGCGCAACCCAGGCTGAACAGGAGTGCTGAAAAGCACACCTGTGCGCGCGGGTTCCGCCGGAAAGGGTTCTGCATGAAGTTCTCCACGGAGGATGAATCAGAGCCGCGGCAGCACCGACCGCTGCGCCAGCCGAGAGAGTCGTGCGATGGTTAGCAGAGCCCGTTTTGATCTGGGCGCGCGACTGATGGATAATGCCCATCAAGTGTTATGCCCCCATTCGCGATCCGATTTAATTGCGTCGCGCCATCCGAATTCGCGAACAATGACCCAAACGGGTCACCAGCCATGCAGGTTGTCGCGAAGCCGCCAGTGCGCGTGCTCTGAGTGCGGTCCCATTGTCGGCCTGAGTGGCGGTCGCATCCCGTGGCAGAGGTGGAACGCGGCCCGATTACACGTCCGCCTAACTAAAGTCGGCAGGCCGTGGGAACGGTGGGCGGACGAACTGCTGCCGTCAACCAGGTGCCGGCGAACAACAAAGCGAAACCGCTCAACAACTCGCACGCCGGCAAGTTCCGCCCGGTCTGCTCGCCCTACCTGAGCATCTCGTCGATCACGGGCAACAGCACGACCGCCTGGTACCTGCTGGCCGATCCGGAGGACGTGGCCGCGATCGAGATCGCCTACCTCCGCGGCAAGCGCGTGCCGACGATCGAAAGCGGCGAGACTGACTTCAATACGCTCGGCATGCAGTGGCGCGGCTACTTCGATTTCGGCGCAAACATGCAGGACACGCGGGCTGCCGTGAAGGCAAAAGGCGCGGCCTGATTTAACCATTGCCGTAACCGGTGGTCACGACCACCAGCCGATGGAGTGGCGTGCAGTACGCTTTGACGCCGCCCTGCCAGGCGTCTGGCACGTATCGGTCGTGGAAGAAAGCCAGCGCGGTTGCCGAAGCCACGTACACCAGCAACAGCAGGCAGGCGGACAATCCTGCACGTCGCACGTATTTCAATGTTTCGTCCTCCGGCGTCCATGATATCGCCATCGCGCTTTCGCAAAACCTGGACCAACATCGGAACGAGGAGTTTTCCCTATGGCACAGGCCGTGTTTGCTCATGACGGGAATGCGATCGATTACACACCGGGCGCCGACGTGGCCTCCGGCGATGTGGTGGTCCAGGGTGATCTGATCGGTGTGGCCCGGTTCGCGATCAAGTCGGGCGTGCTCGGCGCGCTCGCCGTCACGGGTGTGTTCGACTTCGCCAAGGCCACCGACGTGGCCTACACCGTCGGCACGATCCTGTACTGGGACGACACCAATAACATCGTCACCACCACCTCGGCCGGCAATAAGCCGCTCGGCAAAGTCGTTGTCGCCGCCGGCACGACTGACGCGACGGTCCGCGTCCGCATGAGCCAATAGCATGGGCGACCTCCTCACCCGTGCTTCGGCCTGGCTCGAACAGCAACGGACGACCCACTTCATCCGCGTCCGAGTCTGACTCGCCTCCTTGCGCAGGGTGGTCAGCCGTCGATTCTGTTGATCCGTCGGGGAAGCCGGCTCCACCTGCCGCAGACCACGGACCGGTTTCCCCGCCAGAAACCGCTCGCGGTTGACCACAACAGTTCGCTCAGCGCCGCCGCATCCCGCCTGTCCGTCTTCTGCCGCTTGCGCTCCTCCGGCTGAATCAGGATCACCTTCTGGAAGCGGTAGTCTTGAAGCAGCCGGATCAGCCACTCGTTGAACCCGCACACCTCCACCACTGCGAGGAAGGATTCGTCCTCCCGAATCCACTCCCGGGTCAGCTGCATAAAGAACGCCCGGACCTTCTCCGGCTGTGTCGACACCTGCCGAGCCAGCACGACATCGCCCTGGTCGTTCCGCAGCGAAATCGTGAGCTGCCGTGCGTGCTGGTCAATTCCAAGATACAACATGATCGTGGTGCTCCTGTCAGGGACAGGGGATCGCAACGCCCCACCCCCATAGGGGAACCACGTCTCTCTCGCAAGGAACCCTCTTTCATAGATATCAAAGGATCGTGAACGGTGTTGAGCGTCTGCCGTAAGTGCGGCTCGAAGCGCGCGAGGTGCTCGTGGGTGTCGCATCGCGGATCTTCCAGAGGCATCATTGATCCGCACCCGCCGAGCAAAGCGGATCTATGGCGCGTTTCCGGCGGTGCTGGGACGTTCGGCCTGGCAATTGCTTGTGGACGCGTCGTGACGCTGGTGCAATACGACGAGCAGCAATGGGTGCTTGTTTTCGATTCTGCCACCGGGAGCAACGTAGCTGCGTATCCACAGATTGTCCCCCTTCGGAGCGTCAGACGTTGAATGCCGAGAATCTCAAAAGCACAGCATTGTGCTGGTTGTGGCGTTTTTAGACCATTCTGCTTCTGTGCGATGATTCCGCAGATTGCTTTGCAGACGCGCGTGATCATCCTGATGCATACGTGCGAGGAGGTACTGCCCAGCAACACCGGGAGGCTCGCTGCCAAATCATTGACGAACAGCGAAATCCGGATCAATGGAAGGATGGGCGATCGGCTGTCTACCCGCGGTTTGACCGAAGAGGGAAGGCAATCATTGTTCCTTTATCCCAGTGCTCACGCGTTCGAGCTGAATGCCCGGTTTGTTGCTGGATTGAAGGGACCGGTCACTTTGATTGTGCCCGACGGAAAGTGGCGGCAAACGCGGAAACTCACCCGGCGCGAGTCGGCCCTTGCAGGAATTCCCCACGTCAAAGTATCGGCAGGTCCACCATCACAATACCGCCTGCGAACCCAGCCGAATGAGGAAAGCCTCTGCACGTTGGAGGCGATTGCCCGAGCGCTTGGCTTGCTGGAGAACCCCACCGTTAGAGCCGAGTTGGAAGCCATTTTGCATGTCATGGTCGAACGCAGACTGAGCGCCAAGGGCAGACCTTCCGCCGATCAGCGTGTCTCGGCTGCTATTCCTGGGCAGTGTCCTAATTTGAAATCGGCCAGCGGCGGTGTCACGGTAGCGAGATCACTGCCGGCAGAATGATGGCCATCAGAACCGCAAACGCCACGACGGCGACCAGGGCGAGGAGGAGTAGCCCGGACACAATCGCGGCAATCTTGCCGCCAGTTGTGTGCCGATTCCGAATGCCGGAGACGAGAGCAACGCCCAGGGCCGCACCGGTGCCTAACGTCAGGCAGACGATTAATTGGACTGAGTCCATGCCGCCAGTCTACCGACAAAAGCACGCTTGGCTCATCACGGGAGTGTTCGCATTCACGGGAGACTATCAGCGCCGTGAACGTCCTTGTCGGCCAGCAATATACGCACGCCAAGACGATGGATTAATCACCATCGTGACCACAGCGAGTCAGCCCGGGCGGGCCATCACTTCGACCCCTTCTTCTTGGCGGCTTTTTTGGTCGCATTAGCGGGCGCATCCGGCGCGCTCGGCTCTGCCTGCTCAGAACTCCACTTGTCCCACATGGCCTGCAGCACTTTGACCTCCTCGGGTTGAGTCGCAGCGAGATTCTTCGATTCTCCGAGATCCTGTGCCAGGTTGTACAACTCGGGTTGCCCGCTGCCCCCTTTCGAGACCACGAGCTTCGAATCGCCGTGTCGGATCGCCCACTGCGGTCCGTAACGCCAGTAGATGGTCTCATGCGGGCGGCCGTTCTGCTGGCCGGTCAGGTAGGGCATGAGATCGACACCATCCAACTTCCAATCCGCGTCGACCTTTCCGCCCGCCGCAGTGACCAGCGTCGGCAGCAAGTCGAGGTTGAGCACCGGCAGATCGTAGGTCCTCCCTCCGGCCAACTTTCCTTTCCACTGCATGAAGAACGGCACTCGCGGCCCACCCTCGTAAGTGGTCATTTTGAAACCGCGCAGGCCCCCATTCCCAGACGTCGTACTTTGTGTCGGACCGCCGTTGTCGCCAATGAACCAGTAAATCGTGTTCTCTTCCTGGCCAATCGCACGGACCTGTTGAATCACCCGGCCAATTGCGTCGTCCATCCCGGACATCATGGCTGCGAACAGTTTTCGCTTTTCATCGCTGATCTGGGGGAACCGGTCGAGGTACTTCTGCGGCGCCTGCAGCGGCGCATGTTGTGCATTGAACGGGAGGTAGACAAACCACGGCTGCGACTTGTTCTTTTCGATCCAATCCACCGCGCGGTCAGCGTAGGCGTCCGTGGTGTAAAATGCGTCGTCTTCGATCTTCCGCGTGTCATCGGAAATCCGGGAATCGACAAAGTTCGTGGGATGGAAAAACGGAGTGTTGGCCAATGTGCCATAGAACTCATCGAACCCGCGCCTGGTCGGCCGGTATGCCAGTCCCATGCCGAGATGCCACTTCCCGATGCAGGCCGTCGCATAACCCAACTTCTTGAGTCGGTCGGCGAGAGTCGTTTCCTGCAGATGCAATCCCGTCACATTTGCGACACTGTTGAACTCGTGGCCGAATCGCGTGGGGTATCGGCCGGTCATCAGCCCGGCACGGGAGGGGCTGCAATACGTTGCCGCAACGTAACCTTGAGTGAACCGCACGCCGTTTTTGGCGAGGGAATCGATATGAGGCGTCGGAATGTCTTTAGCGCCCTGAACTCCGGTTTCGCCCCAACCGAGATCGTCCGCATAGAAAATCACCACGTTGGGTTTTCCAGCAGCTTCGCTCCGCACGCCCGTTGTCAGGACGAATCCAAGGATTAGAAGGCTGCTAAGCCATTCTCGTTTGCCAGACTGCATGATCATGTCCTCGACGACTCAGATGCCAGGATGACTGCCAGCAGCGTGGCCTCCCTCGGATCGAACGTCAATGTTGAGGAGTGACAAGTTCGAGCAAATGCTGAAAACTGTTCGTAGGCGTCGTCCGCGCTGAAAGAGCGTCACGAACTGAGGGTGTCGTGAATGTTCAATGAGACGCTCGCCGTCGTAAAATCGCGACGTATGAACGGAGGTCCGCGTCAGCTCCGCCGACCTCAAAAGTCGACAGCCCGGCTCGCAGGGTACTCCGCGAAGGTGTGAAGCGATGCGGTAGCCCTTGCTGACAAAAGTCTGGCGATCGCGGGAATGGAGGAAGTGTGGGACCGGCTGCCTCGGTGCTAATACCGAAATTGCATCACACCGGGCGCCGTATCGTCCTCACGACATTCGGCTCGCTGGGCGATCTGTATCCGTACATCGCGATCGCTCAAGAACTAAAGGCGCGCGGGCACGATCCGATCATCGCCACCACACGCCATTATCGCCAGCAGATCGAGGCGCGGGGTATCGGCTTCCACGCGGTGCGCCCCGACGGCCCTGACCTGGAGAATGACCGCGCTGCGATGCGGCGAGTCATGGATGCGCAAAAGGGTACCGAATACGTCGTCCGTGATCTGCTGATGCCGGCTCTTCAGGACTCCTACGAGGATTTGCTGGGGGCGACGCAGGGGGCGGACCTTTTAGTTTCTCACGTCCTCACGTATGCCGCCCGACTGGCAGCTGAGAAGCACGGCATCCCCTGGGCGTCGGCCTTTCTCCAACCGTTGGGCTTCTTCTCGGCGTACGATCCACCCGTGTTGCCACAGATGCCCTACCTCGCAAAGCTGCGATTTCTTGGTGCGGCGTTCCATCGGCCGTTCTTTGGACTGGCAAAGTGGAGTTGTCGGTCCTGGTGCGAACCGTGGGATAAATTACGTGCGGCGCTCGGCCTGCCGCCTACGTCGGACCACCCACTGTTTGAAGGCCTCTATTCGCCCTCACTGGTCCTGGCGCTGTTCTCGCCGCTGTTCGCCGCCAAACAGCCGGACTGGCCTCCGCAAACCGTTGTCACCGGCTTCCCGTTCTATGACGAGAGTGAGGAAGCTGAGTTATCGCCCGAGTTGGTCCGCTTTCTGGATGCGGGGCCCCCGCCAGTGGTATTCACGCTCGGCTCGTCGGGAGCCGAGAGCGCCGGACCGTTCTGCGAGCGCAGTGTCGCCGCCGCCAAGTTGCTGGGTCGCCGGGCCATCCTGATCGTCGGCAAAAACCGGGCGGATCGGCCAACCTCTCTCCCCGACAGCGTCGTGGTGTTCGATTACGTTCCCTTCCTCAAACTGTTCCCCCGGGCGGAGGCCATCGTCCATGCGGGCGGCATCGGGACCACCGGACTGGCCATGCTATCCGGCCGTCCGATGTTGATCATGCCCTACGCCCACGACCAGTTTGATAACGCCGCGCGAGCAACACGAATGGGGATCGCGCGGATGCTTCCGCAGCGCAGATACTTCCCGGCCCAAATCGCGGCGGAGTTGAGTCCGTTGCGCGATAATCCGGTGTACGCGGAGCGCGCAGTGGCGTTACGAGAGAGGATTCAACAAGAGCACGGCGTAGCAACTGCTTGTGATGCGCTGGAAGAACTGCTCCCGGCTGCTCGGTGCCGACGCGGTGTGAAATGAAGATGATGCGTAAGATCGCGCGAACCCCCATGCGACCGCCCACTTGAAGACTGGATGTCATCGGCGTGGCGATTACTGGAAGAGCGTGGTGCGTCTCCTGCTCCCGTTCCCGCGGCCTCGCGCAAGCTGCGGGGCATCGTCGTTGACAGAGGCCTTTCGCAATTGACGTTGATGCGCGATGTGGCTCCTGCAAAGCGCGGTGTTAATCTGGTTAGTTGGCTGGTTCGGCAACTCTCCCGAGAATTTAATGCGTTCAGAACTCTGCCAAAGGGCCCCTCGTCACACCTGACAACGGAGATCGGGCGTATGAAGTCAATCGCACTGTTTTGCATCGCAGCAATTGTCGGCCAGGCGGCGTGGGGCGATGCCCCCCGCCCCGGTGAGGATTCGATCACAGTCAAAGTTCTTGGGACGCTCCACACGGGCATCATCGCCATCGGTGGCGAAACGACCGGCACAACAATTACCTCGAAGGGAATCACCTGGGAGCTGGACTTCGGGAAGAACAGTGAACTTCGTGGCGCCGCGAAATACCTCGATGGCCAGAAGGCAGTCGTTGAAGGCAGCCTGGAGCGCCGGGGGGGAATCGAAGTGAAACAACGATGGATCGTCAACGTGACCAGACTCGAAAGAATCGGGGACTCACGCTCAGAACTCCCCAGGCCGAGATTTCAATCCAACGTTGGTCGTCCCGACAGCCGCATCCAGTTTGAAATCGAGGTCGACAAGACGATCATCGACGTCGTCAGCGGATTCGGCATCGACAAGGCGACGATCAAGCGAGAGTCGGAGGATTGGCCGAAGACAGTTCTTGTTCGCCTGCATTTGACGGGTCTGGAATCGTTCACGGCCGGCACTGCGGAATCCACGATCGAGTGGTCCGCCTCAAGAATGAAACCTGCTTCCCGAGTTTCTCTCAGGTTGGGGGCCGATGAAACGGTGTTGTCGAAAGACAGCCCCTATTTCACCGAAGTTCGAGCTGTCGGATTCACAGAGAACGATCTGCGAAAGGACTGTTACTTCGAGGTGCCGCTGCCTGCGAAATTGTTCGAAGGGAATCCGAAAGCCATCTCGCTGCAGTGGATCGACTTTTTCAGGAACTGAATCACTCCTTTAAGAGCGGTGGGGTTTCCGGCACGCAACTGCTGCTGTCCCTGAGTGACGCCGATCCAGCCGAGCCGGGTGCCCGAATCGCAGAAGTCCAACTGGATTGTCCCGGACCCAACCTGGGCTCAGCCGGGGGGCCAACCCTGCAACCTCTCGGCCCGATCGCACGACTGCACTATCACGGCATCCTCAATCCACTGCCGGCCGGAAAATGAGTGCTCGCACGGGAGAGAGAAGTCGCCGGGATCGATTCACGCTCAGCCATTTCGCCAGCTATAGCTGGCTTGCTTCTGGAATCCGGTGAGCACAATTGTGCCGTCGCCGTGAAGACGGAGCCGTGAATAGCCACTATTCTCCGCGCCGGAACCTTCGACCATGGCCCGCAGCGTCGTGTAGTGGATGCGGGCTATCTCCTTGGAATCGTTCTGGTGACTGTGGCCTTGAAACACGGCCAAGACCCGCCCCGACGCTTCGAGGATCTTCCGCACGTCGGCGGCGTTTTTAATGCCATGATCAGTGCTGACGTCCAGTCGCTGGTGAACGAACACGATCGTCTTGCGATCGGTCCTCTGCAGGTCATCGCTTAGCCATTCCATTTCTGCGGCGGGGATGTTGGCGTCGTTCCACTTCGAGTTCTTGCGTCCGTAGGCCTGGCCGTCCGAACGGAAGCAGGCGTCGAGGACGACGAAATGGAATCCACTCCGGTCAAACGAGTAGTACGACTTCTCCCGTTCGATTTCCCCGAGGAACTCCTGCTTCACCAACATGTCGACACAGTGATTGCCGAGCACGTAATGCCGGTCCTTTCCAGCACAGTGGGATCCGAAGCTTGGAATTCACGTGACTTGAAGTCGCGGCC
>JADMIO010833439.1_pt1 | contig 82501 bp, 77 predicted proteins | sample 8958161 | NCBI WGS metagenome assembly JADMIO01 (sample SAMN16585339, study PRJNA669376) | soil metagenome | isolation source: Crop rotation soil | place: USA: Cullars Rotation, Alabama | collected 2011
GCCGCGACTTCAAGTCACGTGAATTCCAAGCTTCGGATCCCACTGTGCTGGAAAGGCGAAGGAGGCGATCCGCGCGTTGACGCGCACCGCGGCGCGCGAATGGGGCGCTGACGGCATTCTGGTCAACGCCATCGCGCCGGCCGCGATGAGCAAGCGTGGACAGGACTACGCGGAGCGCGATCCGCAGGCGTTCGCGCAGGCGATGGCCTCACGACCGATCTCGCGGCTCGGCGACCCCGAGCAAGACATCGCGCCGGTGGCGCTGTTCCTGGCGAGCGACGCGTCGCGATTCTTGACCGGGCAGACGTTCCTCGCCGACGGCGGCGCGCACATCTTCGCCTGAGTACGCGATGGATCTCGGCATCCGCGGCCGCGCCGCGATCGTCACCGGCGGATCGAAGGGCATCGGCTTGGCGATCGCGCAGGCGCTGGCGCGTGAAGGCGTGCGCGTGCTGCTGGCCGCGCGCGACGCGGAGCGGCTCGAGCGCGCCGCCGCCGAGATCCGCCCGCTCGGCGACGTCGCCGTCGAATCCGCCGACGTGCGGCGCGAAGCGGATTGCCGGCGCATCGTCGAATCCTGTCGACGCGCGTTCGGCCAGGTCGACGTGCTGGTCAACAACGCCGCGGCGACGGCCACGGGTGCCGCGGGCTTCCTCGCGTTGCGCGACGAGGACTGGCTCGCCAGCTACGAAGGATCGCTGCTGAGCGCCGTGCGGTTGTCGCGGCTGGTGATTCCCGAGATGGCGAAGCGGCGCTGGGGGCGGATCGTGATGATCGCTTCCACGTCGGGCCGCCAGCCGGACGTCGTCGTGCCGCACTACAACGCGGCCAAGGCTGCGATGATCAACCTCTCGAAGACTCTCGCCAACTCCTTCGCGGCGGATCAGGTCCTGGTGAACTGCGTGTGCCCCGGGCTGGTGCGCACCGAAGCGCTGGAAGCGAGCGCGCGCCGGCGCCTCGAGGAGCAAGGCGTGGACACGCGCGAGCTCGGCGCGGAAGAAGCGGTCGCGCGCTACTACGGCCCGCGACGGCCGATTCCACTCGGACGCATCGGCGAGCCGCGCGACGTCGGCGGTCTCGTCGCGCTGCTCTGCTCGGAGCAGGCGGCGTGGATCACCGGTGCGTGCATCGACGTCGACGGCGGCTGGGTGCGCTCGATGCTCTGACCTGCGCCCCTATATATAGGGGGTCCAGCCGTCTTGTGTGCAATATATTGTATTTTTCCCTTGACAGCGGCGTACCAAGCGTGACACGAGGCCGTAACAGCGGCGACGTATTCTCGGGTCGGTAGGCGGTTTCTGGCAGGCGCGGTGGCGGTGGGTTGGTGGTGGCGCCAGCGGGTGGGGAGCGGTGGTACGAGAATGCGTCGCCGCTGTCTTGGTACGTCCTACACGTCCCGACGCGCCCGACCAACGGGAGCGTCCTTGGTACGTCCTACACGTCCCAACGCGCCCGAACCGAAGGGAGCGACTCAACGGGTACGAAGACGCGCCGTAAGCGGGTCGGCTCTAGCTACGCCCGAAAACCAAGAAGCTCGCGCGGCCTTCTACGCCGCCGGCTTCTGCTCTCCCTTCGCGTCGTCGATCTCGATCCCCTTCTGAATCGCCCGCACCTGATTCACGAAGAGCTCGCGCATGGCGCCCTTCTGCACCGATAGCGGCAACGGCACCGACACCTTGTCGACCGCGGTCCCGTCGAGCACGAGCAACGTCTTGTTCGGATCGAGGGCCGTCAGCGTGTAGGTCGCCGTCTGGTCCTGCGGGCCCGCCAGCGTCTTCAGGCCCACCTGATGCGCGGAATCGTTGTAGGTCAGCTGCGCAACGAAAGTCTGCAACGGCAGGTTCAGCACCTGCACCTGGAACTCGACGGTCTTGGCGTTCCCCTCTTCCTTCTTGAGCTCGGACTTCTTGAACGACTCGATGAACTCGTGAGACCGCTCGGGCTGCTTCAGCGCCCGCCACACCTTGTCGAGCGGCTTGGCGATCACCGACTCCATGTGCAGCGTCCACTTGCTGCCGTCCTTCTCGATCGACTCGGCCGCGACTTCCTTGGCGTTGGCGTACTTCGCGGCCATCTGTTGCATTTGCCAGTACTTGAAGCCGATGTAGCCGACGACCAAGACGACGACGACCGCCACCGCAGCCAGAATTCCCTTCATGATGAGCGAGCCTCCTGCGCGCCTTGCGAGGCGCGACTGATGAATAATCGTGGGGAACCGGCCCCCCATATTCGAACGGGGCCGGGACCACAAGGAACTACGGGGCTACGCTGCCGTGGTGCGGCTGCTCTTCCTCGACCGTGCCGCTGAAGTACAGCGTCTGCTCGTTGCGCAGGTGCGCGGGGGTGACCACGTAATTGCCGCCGAGCGACGGTGACCAGATCTTGTCGGCGACGTCGTAGTTGAGCCCCGTCAGCAGATAGGCGAATCCGCCCGTGATGCCGCCGAGCGTCGCATAGACGAACTTGGCCGGCATGTAGAGCACGTTGATGAACACGCAGGCCACCCCGAGCCCGGCGTCCTTCGAGTAGTCGCCGGCCTCGGCTCGCGGCGCCGCCGCCGCGAGCAACGTGACCAACACCAACGTCATGAGTCCTTTTCGCATTCTCTCACCCTCCTCATCCGCGCGAGCTGCGCGAGCCGCTCACGGAGCCTCTGTCTTCACCACGCTGCCCGCGGGCAGGATCCCCAGCAGGTGGGCCAGTGCTCGCTCCACGTAGTCCCGATCCTTCGATTCCAGCGTCAGCTTCACAACGTATTCCGGGTCGCCGATCTTGGGATACGACCCGAGCAGCAGCTCAGGAAATAGACGAAGCGTCTCGTTCAAAAATTCGGCGATCACCCCCTCGCCCTCGCGCGTGTAGACGATGCGCAGGTGAAACGGATCGGCCGTGAACCGCTCGCAGATCGCCAGGAACTTCGACTGCAGGATCTCCGGAATGCCCGGCAGGACGTACACGTTCTCGATCTTCATGGTCGGAAACGCGAGCGCTCCGCCGTAGATCAGCTCCGCGCCTTGCGGCACCTCGGACATCTTGAGCCGCGCGTCGTTCACCTTTTCCTTGTAGAACTCGCGGAGCTTGCGCTCGAGCTCGCCCTCGCGCACGACGGAGCGCCCGAAGGCGCGCGCCACGCCCTCGATGGTCATGTCGTCATGCGTCGGGCCGACGCCGCCGGAGGTGAACACGAAGTCGAAACGCTCGTGAAATCGCCGCACGGTGTTCGCGATGTCGTCGAGGTCGTCGGGGATCACCGCGATCCGCCGCAAGTCGACGCCGATGCGGCGCAGCTCGCGCGCGAGAAATGACGAGTTCGTATCGACGACCTTGCCCGAGAGGATCTCGTTGCCGATGACGACGATGCCGGCGGTGCGGTTCATGCCGAGATACCCGGTTAGACGGAGATGGCGTCCTTGCGGAAGTCGCTGCGGCCGAGCTTGATGTTGACGAGCGCCGGCTTGTCCGCCGCCAGCGCGCGTTCCAGCGCGGGTCGGATCTCGCTCGGCTTCTCGACGTACTCGCCGTGGCAGCCGAGCGCTTCCACCACGCGGTCGTAGCGCGTGTAGGAAAGCGCCGTGGCCGGGGTGCGATCCGGCCCGTAGAGCTGCTCCTGACCGCGGCGGATCTGCATCCAACCCGCATCGTTGCCGACGATGCCGACCACGTTGATCTTCTGTCGCGCCATCGCCTCGAACTCCATCGCGTGCAGGCCGAACGCGCCGTCGCCGTATAGGATCAGCACGTTGCTCTGCGGGCGGGCGAGCTTCGCCGCCATCGCGTAGCCGGGGCCGACGCCGAGCGTGCCGAGCGGACCGGGATCGAGCCATTGGCCGGGCTTTCGCGGCCGGACGGTGTAGGCCGCCGTGCCGACGAAGTCGCCGCCGTCACCGACGATGATCGTGTCCTCGTCGACGATCGAATCGATCTCCTTGCAGGCGCGCAGCGGGTCGATCGGCTCGGAATCGGAATTCATGCCGGCCTGCATCTTTTCCCACTTCTCGTTCTCTCGCGTGCGCAGATCCTTCACCCACGCTTGCGCGACGGCCTTCTGGTATCCCTCGGTGCGCGCCAGGTCGGTGAGCTGTTCCATCACCAGGCCGGTATCGCCGATGATGCCGACCTCGCAGCCGCGGTTGCGCCCGAGCTCGGAGCCGTCGAGGTCGATCTGGATGATCTTGGCGTTGGCGTTGATGTGCGACTCGCGGCCGTAGCCGATGCGGAAGTCGAGCGGTGTGCCGAAGATCATCACCACGTCGGCGCCCTTGAGCGCTTCCTTGCGGGTCTGCTGGAAGAAGTACGGATGACCGGGCGGCAGGCTGCCGCGGGCCGAGCCGTTCACGTAGATCGGCATGCCGAACGTGTCGACGAAGCGGGGATAGGCCTCGCGTCGCCGCGACCACCAGTACTGGCTGCCGACGATGGCCATCGGCCGTTCCGCCGACTTGAGCAGCGCGAACGCGCGCTCCACCGCGCGCGGATCGCCGGCGATGCCCGCCTCGGTGCGATACTGCGTGGGAAACACCGCCTCGTTCTCGTCGACCTGCTCGAACAGCAGATCGAGCGGCATCTCCAGGAACACGGGCCCCGGCACGTTGGTCGTCGCCTTGCGAAACGCGGTCGCCACGTATTCGCCGAGACGCTTCGCGGTGGGCACGCTCACCGACCATTTGGTGATCGGACGCATGAGCTCGACGTGGTTCATGTCCTGGAGCGAGCCCATGTCGACGAACAGGCGCGGACCCTGCCCGCCGATGATGATCATCGGCACGTTGGCGCGCTGCGCGCTGGCCACCGCGGTGACGGCGTCCGTCAGTCCGGGACCGGCGGTGACGATCGCCACGCCCGGCTGACCCGTGACACGTGCCCATCCGTCGGCGGCGTGGCCGGCGGTCTGTTCGTGGCGGACGTCGATGACCCGGATGCCCTCGTCGAGGCAGCCGTCGTAGATCGACATGACGTGGCCGCCGCACAACGTGAAGACGAACGGGACGTTCTCGGTGCGCAACGCCCGGGCGACCACCTTCCCACCATGGATGTATCCCATTCCTGAACGACCCTCCTCTGGCGGCGCGGCTCGCGGACTATACCGACACGATTTCGCACTGGCAACGGACGGCGGCGGGTTCCTTGTGCTCGCGTGCACGCGGCGGATACTAGTGTGACGATGCAGCGCGCCGCCGAGCGAAAGCACGCCGCGTCCCGGGCGCCGTCGAAGGGCGAGCGCACACGTCAAGAATCGCTGCAGGACCTGCGCACGGTGATGGCCGGCGCGCCGTTCGTCTTCTGGGTGATCGATCGCGAGGGCGTGTTCACGCTCGTCGAGGGCAAAGGAGCGGACGCGCTCGGCAATCGCATCGGCGCGCGCGTCGGACGGTGCGTGTTCGAGGTGCACGCCGACAAGCCGCAGGTGCTGCAGCACGCGCGCCGGTTGCTCGCCGGCGAGTCGTTCAGCGACCTCATCTTCGCCAACGGCAGGGCCTGGGAAACGCAGTACGTGCCGCTGCGCGATGCCGACGGCGCGGTGATCGGCGGCAGCGGCTGCAGCCTCGACGTCACGGCACGGGTTGCGGTGGAAGCGGCGCTGCGCGAGAGCGAGGAGAAGTTCAAGCGCGTGTTCGAGTCGAGCCTCGACGCCATCGTCATCACCGACCTCGACGAGGGGCGCTATCTCGAGGTGAACGAGGAGTTCACGCGGCTCACCGGCTACAAGCGCGAAGACGTGATCGGCCGCACCGCCATGGAGCTCGGCATCTGGAGCGATCCAGGCAGCATGAGCGCGGGGCGGCTGCAGCTGCGCGATCGCAACGCGTTGCGCAACGTCGAGACGCCGTTCCGCACCAAGAGCGGCGCGACGCGCTGGGCGCTGTTCTCGGCGGCGATCGTCGACATCGGCGGCACGCAGCGCCTGCTCTCCTTCGTGCGCGACATCACCGAGCACCGACGCACCGACGCCGAGCTGCGCGAGCTGTCCGGACGGCTGCTGCAGCTGCAGGACCAAGAGCGGCGGCGCATCGCGCTCGAGCTGCACGATTCGACGGCGCAGACGCTCGCCGCGCTGGCGATGAACCTGGCGCTCGTCAAGCAATCGGTGACGACGATCGAGCCGCGCGCTCGCAAGGCGCTCGACGGCGCCGTCCGCCTCGCCGACCAGTGCTCGCAGGAGCTTCGCACGCTCGCGTACCTGCTGCATCCGCCGCTGCTCGACGAGATGGGCCTGGTCTCCGCGCTGCGCGCGTATGTCGACGGCTTCGCGAACCGCAGCGGCATCGAGGTGTCCTGCGAGCTGCCCGCCGAGAGCGAGCGGCGGCTGCCACGCGAGATCGAGACCACGATGTTCCGCGTCGCCCAGGAGAGCCTCAGCAACATCGTGCGACATTCCGGCAGCGGCACCGCCAAGATCCGGCTGCGCCGCAGCGCGACGCACGCGCAGCTCGAGATCCGCGACCAAGGACGCGGCATCCCGGAGGCCGTGCTCGACAGCGCGGACGTGAAGGGGCTCGGCGTCGGCATCCCCGGCATGCGCGCCCGCGTGCGCCAGCTCGGCGGCTCGTTCGACGTCACCTCGAGCGCCCGCGGCGCGACGATCCGGGTCTCGCTGCCGTTGGAACGGAAGCTGGCGTGAGCGCGATCCGCATCCTCGTCGCCGACGATCACGAGATCGTCCGCCAGGGACTGCGGGCGCTGCTCGAGGCCCAGCCGGGATGGCAGGTGGTGGCCGAGGCGGTGGACGGCCGCGATGCGGTCGAGAAGGCGAAGCGCATGCATCCCGACGTCGTCGTCCTCGACGTCAGCATGCCGAACCTGAACGGCCTGGAGGCGACCCGCCAGATCCGCCGCGCGCTGCCGCACACCGAGGTGCTGGTGCTCACCATGCACGACTCCGAGCAGCTGGTGCGCGAGGTGCTCGAGGCGGGCGCGCGCGGCTACGTGCTGAAATCCGACGCCGGCCGCGAGCTGGTCACCGCGGTCGAGAGCGTGCGCAAGAGCAAGCCCTACTTCACCTCGCGCGTCTCCGAGATCGTGCTCGACGGCTACCTGCACGCCGGCGCGACGCCGGCGGAAGCCTACAACATGCCCCGCACGGTGCGTCTCTCACCGCGGGAGCGTGAGATCGTGCAGCTGCTGGCCGAAGGCAAGAGCAACAAGGAAGTGGCCGCCGCGCTGCACATCAGCGTGAAGACGGCGGAAACCCACCGCACGAACCTGATGCGCAAGCTCGATCTGCATTCGATCAGCGAGCTGGTGCGCTACGCTATCCGTAACAAGATGGTGGAGCCGTAGGGTCGCAGGACTGCGTTGGGGTGGACGCGGGCGGGCGGAAGCTCGGCGCGAAATAAAGCGGAGTCCGCCGGATCTTTCGGAAATCGGTGCGGAGCTTCGAAGTCTTGCGAGCCGTGAGCGGAAGCGTAGGCGAGCTTCGAAGCTTCGTGTCGATTTCCGCGGCGGCGAGCCATTCGCGCCGAGCTTCCGCCCGCACGTGTCCGCCCCAACGCACGAAAGTACGGCATCGAGTCACGGAGAATACAGCATTCACCGTATAGTGACTTTGTCACCGGAAGAGCTACACCGTCGGTTGAGGCCAACGACGATGCAACGTCCTCTCGTGACACCCCTCCGCCGTCCTTCGTTCCCCTCAACAGGGATGGCGGCCACGGGAACGATGACCATCGTGAAGCCTTTTTCGTTCCCCACCGATTAAGTCCCGTGCCACTTCGGTGGCACGGGACACCCTCCTACGCCCAAATGCCTTCACGACACCGCGGAAGACCAGGTTGCGCAGAAGCCGTCAGCGACCTACCTTCTCTTTCGTGGCGGTACCGCACGAAGCGCGTTGGTGGCGGCCGCTCGGGAACGGCAAGCTACTCTGCTACCTCTGCCCGCGGCTCTGTGAGATCCCCGAGGGCAAAGCCGGCTTCTGCTTCATCCGTCAGAACTCCGGCGGACGCCTCCTGAACCTCGGCTACGGGAAGTCGACGGGATTTGCCGTCGACCCCGTGGAGAAGAAGCCGCTCAATCATTTCTTGCCGGGGTCGGCCGTGCTCTCGTTCGGCACGGCGGGCTGCAACCTCGGCTGCAAGTTCTGCCAGAACTGGGACATCAGCAAGGCGCGCCTTGACGAGCGCCGCAGCGAGGACGGCTCGCCCGAGGACGTCGTCGAGCTCGCGCTGCGCTCGGGCTGCGCGGGCATCGCCTACACCTACAACGATCCCGTGATCTGGGCCGAGTACGCGATCGACATCGCGCGCTGCGCCCGCGAGGCGGGGCTGAAGAACGTGTTCGTGACCGCGGGCTACGTGACGCCGGAAGCGCGACCCGACGTCTTCCGCTACATGGACGCCGCCAACGTCGATCTCAAGGCGTTCACCGAGGATTTCTACCGCCACGTGACTCTCTCGCACCTCGAGCCGGTCAAGGAGACGCTGATCTGGCTCAAGCGCGAGAGCGACGTGTGGTTCGAGATCACCACGTTGCTGATCCCGGGGAAGAACGACTCGGAGCGCGAGATCGCCGAGCAGTGCGATTGGATCGTGTCGCAGCTCGGCGCCGACGTCCCGCTACACTTCACGGCGTTCCACCCGGACTTCAAGATGACCGACCTGCCGAACACTCCCGCGGCGACCCTGCGGCGCGCCCGCGAGATCGCGCGCCAGGCGGGTATCCGCTTCTGCTACGTCGGCAACGTGCACGACCGCGAGGGCCAGACGACATTCTGCCCGCGATGCCACGCCGCGCTGATCCGACGCGACTGGCATGCGATCCTCGCCTACCGTCTGAACGGCGACCGCTGCTCGGAATGCGGCACGAAGATTCCCGGCGTCTTCCACGACGCGGCGGCGGACCGACGCAGCAGCGGGCATCGCTGGCGAGTCAGCCTTCAGTAGACTTCTCGATTGACTCAGTGAGACCCTCTCAGTATTGAGGGATCATCACTCGATCGGGAGGCCCACCGTGTCCCACATCCGCGTCGACCCCGCTTACAACACCGTGCGCCGCGAAGACTTCTCCGCGATGCTCGACATCGATCGCTACGTGAACCGCTCCGCGCACTTCGACGAGATCATCGCACGCACCAACGAGCACTTCTGGGATCCCGGTGATCCCGACTACATCGATTTCGCCTCCCACTGGAACGACGAGGAGCCCCTGCTGCCGCTCGACTTCATCCCCGAGCTGCAGTCCGCGGTCGCCGACCGCCTCGACGAGCGCCAGAAGGTCGCGTTCGCCAACGAGAGCACGCGCTGGACGCTGTCGAACATCCTGCACGGCGAGCAGGGCGCGCTGAACTTGTCGTCGAGCCTCTGCGACCTGTTCGTCGATCCCGGCGCGCAGGAGTACGCGGCGAACCAGGTGCGCGAGGAAGCGCGGCACGTGCACGGCTTCAGCAACTACATGATCGCGCGCTTCGGTGGCCGCGTGCTGCCCTGCGCCGACACCATCAACGACCTGCTCGGCGAGTTGGTCTCCACCGACGTGATCTACAAGAAGCTCGTCGGGATGCAGATGCTCGTCGAAGGCGTGGCCATGGGCGCGTTCGCCACGCTGCACGTGAAGTCGCGCGACCCGCTGCTGCGCCGGCTCTGCCAGCTGACGATGACGGACGAGGCGTTCCATCACAAGTTCGGCAAGATCTGGGCGCACGCCACGGTGCCGAAGCTGACCGAGGAGCAGGCCCACGAGGTCGAGGACTGGGCCCTCGAGTGCTTCAACCTGCTGCTCTTCAACCTCGTCAACGCCAAGCAAAAGCGGATCATCTATCCGCAATTCGGACTGGATCCGGAATGGGTGGGCGCCGCGATGCTCGAGGCGTTCACCGACAACGAGCGCCGCCGGCTGATGACGCAATCGACCGACGTGTTCCGCACGCTGATCAAGACGCTGCTCAAGGCCGGCATCATCACCGAGCGCACCCGCGCCCACTACGCCATGTGGGTGGACATGAAGGAGCTCGCCGCCGAGGGCGATGCGATGGTAGGGGACGAGATCGCCGAGGAGGGCATCCGGTCGCTGCGCGAGATCAACGACGGCAAACGGCGCATCGTGCGCAAGCAAAGCGCGGCGTGAACGAGACGTCGGGCCGGCGCACGCGCGAATCCCGCGGCGAGCGCCGCAAGCGCGAGACGCGTGCGCGCCTGCTCGACGCCGCGCTGCAGGTCTTCCTCGAGCGCGGCTTCGACGCCGCGACGACGGCGGAAATGGCGACGGCGGCCGACGTCGGCGCCGGCACCTTCTACCTGCACTTCAAGGACAAACGCGACGTCTACGAGACGATCGCACGCCGGGCGGCGCGGCAGATGATCGACCACTGGCTGAAGAAGCTGCGCCCCGGCCTCGGTTACGGCGATTACGTCGCGCTCGGCCTCGAGACCGTAGCCGAGTTCTGGTCGGAGGATCGCGACCGCGCCCGCCTGCTGCTCGAAGGCGGGCCCGCCTTCAGCGCCGAGGCGCACGTCGCGTTCGTCGACGAGATCGCCGCCATCCTCAGTCAGGAGCTGCCGGCGCGCTCGGCTCGCTCCCGCCCTTCCCCCGCGGTGATGGCGACCGTGACGATGGGGCTGGCGATCGAGATCGGCCGGCTGATCGTCGGCGACGACACGCGCCAGACCCGCGCGACGATCCAGGGCGCGATCGAGGTCGCGCGGCGCGCCTTCGGGCCCGCTGCCCTTTCCGTCCCCCGCGCTGCTCGCTAAGACCGGACCGCGCGCAGGGAAGCAATCCCCGCGGCGACGGAAGGAGGCTCGGCGATGATCAAGGACTTCAAGGAATTCGCCATGCGCGGCAACGTGATCGACATGGCGGTCGGCGTCATCATCGGCGCGGCGTTCGGCAAGATCGTCACCTCGTTCACCAACGACGTGATGATGCCGCCGATCGGCTTGTTGCTCGGCAAGGTCGACTTCTCGAACCTGTTCGTCAACCTGTCCGGGACGGCGTACCCGAGCCTCGCGGACGCCAAGAAAGCCGGCGCGGCGACGATCAACTACGGATTGTTCCTCAACAACATCATCGATTTTCTCATCGTCGCGTTCGTGCTGTTCATGATGATCCGTCAGATCAACCGCTTCCTCGCCCCCGCGCCGCCGCCGCCGGGAGAGCCGACGACGAAGGACTGTCCGTTCTGTCTGTCGCAGATCCCGGTGAAAGCGACGAAGTGCGGGCACTGCACGTCGCAGTTGTAGATAGGCACCTATCCACCGGGTGGTGCGGGCCGAGCCCCGGCGCGAACTAAGAGCGCAGTCCGGGGAGTCTGTCGGAAATCGGTTCGGGTCTTGGAAGTCTTGTGAGGCGTGAGCGGCAGCGTAGCCGAACTTCCAAGGCCCGAACCGATTTCCGCCCCGGCGAGCCATTCGCGCCGGGGCTCGGCCCGCATCACCCGGTGCAATGAACGACTAGATGCGCTCCAGAATGGTCGTGATCCCCATCCCGCCGCCGATGCACATCGTGATCAGCCCGGTGGTGCGATCGCGACGCTCGAGCTCGTCGATCACCGTGCCGATCAGCATCGCGCCGGTCGCGCCGAGCGGGTGACCGAGCGCGATCGCGCCGCCGTTCACGTTCGTCTTCTCGTGCGGGATGTCGCAATCGCGCATCACCTTGAGCGGGATCGCGGCGAACGCCTCGTTGATCTCGACGAGATCGATGTCGCTGATCGTCATCTTGGCCTTCTGCAGGCAGCGGCGCGTCGCCGGCACTGGGGCCGTCAGCATGATCACCGGTTCGGCGCCGCAGGTGGCCGTGGCGACGATGCGGGCGCGCGGTTTCCATCCTTGCGCCTTCGCGTAGTCGGGTGAAGCCAGCAGCACGGCGGCGGCGCCGTCGACGATGCCGCTCGAGTTGCCGGCGGTGTGCACGTGCTCGACGTGGTCGATCTGCGGGTAGACCATCTTCGCCTTCTCGTCGAACGTCTGCGTGCCGTCCTTCATGCGGTAAGCGCCCATCTTGGTGAACGAGGGCTCGAGCTTGGCGAGCCCCTCGAGAGACGCATCGGGACGCGGGTACTCGTCGCGATCGAGCACGACCGCGCCCGCAAGGTCTTTCACCGGGACCAGGCTCTTCGCGAACGCCCCGCCCTCCGTCGCGCGCTTGCAACGCATCTGCGACTCCAGCGCGAACCGATCACAGTCCTCCCGCGAGAATCCCTCCAGCGTGGCGATTAGGTCCGCCGAGACGCCCTGCGGCACCAGCGGGTGAAGCTCGCGCAGGTGTCGGTTGTGACCGTCGAGCCCGGACTGATCGGCGCCCATGGGCACACGCGACATGCTCTCGACTCCACCGCCGATGACGAGATCCTGCTGGCCCGATAGCACCCCCATGGCGGCGAAGTTCACCGCCTGCTGGCCCGAGCCGCAGAAGCGGTTCAACGACACGCCCGTGGCCTCGACCGGCCAGCCGGCCGCGAGCACCGACATGCGCGCGATGCAGCCGCCCTGATCTCCGATCTCGGTGACGGTGCCGACGACCACGTCCTCGACTTCGCGGGGATCGAGACCGCGGCGCGCGACGAGCGCATTCAGGGTCTGCGCGAACAGCTCCTGGGGATGAATCTCGCGCAGCGCTCCGGTCTCCTTCTTGCCGCGCCCGCGCGGCGTGCGCACACAATCGATGATCCAAGCCTCCGGCATGGCAAAACCTCCTGACGATGGAATGGACGACGGCGGATGATGGTCAGTGCAGCGGGCGGACGTCTTTGTACTTGTCGCGGGAGCTCTCGACCAGATTCTTGACGACTCGATCGGCCTCGCGATCGAGCGTGCTCTTGCGGTTGAGCAGCCAGGTGAGCACGACGAACGCCACCAGCGCCGCGATCACCGGCACGGGATGCAGCTTCACCCAGAAGACGACGAACTCGATCAGGTCGGTCACGGCATCGGCCCCCGCGCAGACGTTAGCACATCATTCCGAGCGCAGAACAGAGCGGCGGCCAGCCGTCGTTCATCGTCCGCACGCCCAGCTCGCCTCCCGCGGTCCACACGGCCACGGACCCGTCACGATCCGTACGTAGCGTCCGCGACCCGGCCCGCCGGTAGCGATCGACCACGACCGCATTCGGGAAGCCGTAACTGTTCCCGGCCCCGAGCGACATGACGGCGATGCGCGGCCGTGCCCACGCCAGGAACGGCTCGGTGCTCGACGTCCCGCTGGCGTGGTGCGGCACTTTCAAGACATCGATCGCCCGCGCTGCGAAGCGTTGCGCGATCGTCGCCTCCGCCCCGGATTCGACGTCACCGGTGAAGAGCATCGTACGGCCCGCGAACTCCAGTCGCAGTACGAGCGACGAGTCGTTGGCCGACAGCGGACCCTCGTGCGGGGGGTGCAAGCATTCGATGCGTACCCCCTGCGAATCGAGCACGAGCTCGCCGGGATGCAACGCACGCACGACGCCGCCGGCGGCGCCGACTTCGGCGATGAGCGGCGTCATGCGGCGCCGCTCGTCGGCGCGCGCGCCGATCCACAGCTGCCGCGGCGCGAGCTCGCGCGCCAGGAAGTGCAGCCCGCCTTGATGATCCCAGTCGCCGTGCGTGGCGATCAGGTAGTCGATGCGGAGGATCTTTCTCGACCACAGATACGGCGCCAGCACGCGCTCGCCGATGTCGAACCGGCTGCGCGCGAATCCGCCACCGTCGATGACGGCCACGGCGCCGCCGGGTAGCTCGACGACTGCCGCATCCCCCTGCCCCACGTCCAGAAAGCGCACGCGCAGATCACGATGCCACCAGCGCACATGCGCCCAGCAGCCGGCGTCGACGACGAATAGTGCCAGCGCGGCGACTACGAGCGGGCTGCGCGCGCGGCGAGGCAGCCACGGCGCCGCGAGCATGACGTACAAGAGCACGAGCTCGACGACCGTCGGGGTCGGCACATGAACAGTCGCGAACGGCAGTGACGCCGCGACGCGCGTGCCGACCAGCAATAGCTGCAAAGGCCAGTAGCCGAGCGCGAATACGGCGCTGGCGAGCGGCTCCGAAAGCCACGAGGCTGCCGCGCCGCCTATGCCGAGCAGCGTCGCCGGTGTGCCGGCGAGCGGCACCAGCACGGGATTGGTCAGCACGCCGATCGGCGTGATGCGGTTGAAGTACAGCGCCACGAGCGGCGCCGTACCGACGAGCGCGGCGGCCGGCACCAGGAACAACAGCGCCGCGCGCTCCCCTGCACGTCTCGGCAGGCTGTGCGGCGCCGCCTCTCGTTTTCGCGACCGCGACCACAGCTCGCCGACGACGATCAGCGCCAGCACAGACGCGAATGACAGCTGAAACGAGATCTCCAGCGGCGCGCCCGGCCAGCCGATCGCCACCGCGGCGGCGACGAGACAGAGTACGCGGGCGGGGCTCGGCTCGCGACCGATCATCAGCGCCAACACGACGAGGCCGGTCATGCCGACCGATCGCGCGGCGGGGACGCTGAGGCCGGCCAGCACCGCGTAGGTCGCCGCCGGCGGCAGCGCGACGCCGGCGGCGACGGCACGCACGTCGGTATGCAACAGCAGCCATTCGCTGCGCGACAACAGCCAGCGCGCGATCCAGAACACCACACCCCAGACGGCCGCGATGTGCAGCCCCGAGACGGACAGAAGATGTGCGAGTCCAGCCGCCGCGATCGCGTCCCAGACCGGCGCGGGCACCGAAGCCTGGTCGCCGATGACCAGCGAACGCATCAGCGTCGCGTGCGGCGCGGGCAGCGAGCGGTCGATCAACGCGCCGATGCGAACGCGCTCGGCGGCCAGCGTCGCCGTCGGCGAATCCGTCACGCCGAGCTCCTCGAGGTCATCGCCGCTCGCATGGCCCGTGACCCAGATGCCGCGACGCGCCAGCGTGCCGCGATAGTCGTACGCGCGGGGATTGGCGAAGTTGCGCGGCCGCCGCAGGCTCGTGTGCACGCGGATCCGCGTGCCGACGCCGAGCCGCGGCGGCGGCTCCGAGATCGTCAGCAGCACGACTCCGCAGATCGGCTCCGGCTCGTGCCCGCGCACGCGTGCGAGCACGGCGACGCGGATCGCGTCGTCGAGCGGGCTCGGAGCGTCGACGAGATCCGCCTCGATCCAAGCTTTGGTGGGGCCCCCGTCAGCGACCACGAAGCAGCCCGCGCCCGGCGGCTCGAGCGCGCGCGAAGCCAGCCACAGGCCGATTCCCGCAACCGCCGCGCAGGCGAGCGGCAACCGGAGACGCCGCCGCGCGAGCGACGCTGCGCCGCAAAGCGCGCCGACCACTAGGCCGACGAGCGGTGCGTCGGACCACCAGCCCGACAGCAGCTCGCCGCCGAGCAACGACAGCGCCAGGGGCACCACCGCGACGCCTCGACGACCGGGCGCTCGGGTGATGGCGGGCGCAGCCTATCAGCCGGCCTCGACGGGCTTCAACACCAGCCGCTTCTTGCCGGTGGCGAGCGCGGCCTGCTCGATCTCTTTGAGATGGCGCACGACCACGGCCGCCAGCTCGTCGCCGAAACCGGGAAGGGCGGCGATCTCCTCCGCGCTCGCGGCCGTCAGTCGCCGCATGCTGCCGAAGTGCTTGAGCAAGCGACGGCGGCGAGTCGGCCCGATGCCCGGCACGTCGTCGAGCACGGAGCGCAGCCGCTCGCGCTTGCGCAGCTCGCGGTGGAACGTGATCGCGAAGCGGTGCGCCTCGTCGCGTACGCGCTGCAGCAGGAACAGCGCGGTCGAGTTCCGCGCCAACACCACCGGGTTCTTGCGGTTCGGCAAGAACACGCGCTCCTCCGAATGGCGGATCTCCGCGCTGCGAACGTCCGACGCGACACGGTCCTTGGCGAGCGACACCAGGTCGAGGTCCGTGATGCCGAGCTCGGCGAGCACCGCGCTCGCCACGCCGAGCTGGCCCTTGCCGCCGTCGATGACCAGCAGGTCCGGCAAGTCGTTCTCGATCAGCGCGCGCGTGTAGCGCCGCTTCAGCACCTCGTACAGGCTCGCGAAGTCATCTTGTCCCGGCACCGTCTTCACCCGATAGCGCCGATAGCGGCTCTTGTCGGGCTCGCCCTCGTCGAACACCACCATCGAGCCGACGATCTGCCGCCCCTGCAGGTTCGAGATGTCGAAGCACTCGATGCGCTTCGGCGCGCTGCGCAGCCCGAGGCTCTTCTGCAGCTCGGCCACCATCTTGACCCGCTTGTCCTCGGTGTCGCGCCGGGCCGCGAATCCCTGCCGCGCGTTCTCGGCGGCCATCTCGCACAGGCGCACCTTGTCGCCGCGCTGCGGCCGGAACACCGACACGTTCTTGCCCTTCAGCTCCGACAGGTACAGCGCGCGGACCTCGGCGTCCTCGAGCTCCACCGGCACCAGCACCTCGTCGGGAATGAACCGGCCCCCCGAATAGAACTGGCCGAGCACTTCGCCGATCACTTCCTCGTCCGGGAACTCGCGGTCGTCGAGGCCGTAGGCGAGCGAGCCGGTGAGCTTGCCGCGACGAATGGTCAACACCTGGATCTCGATGAAGCCGCCCTCGCGGTAGAGGCCGAAGACGTCCTGATCGATGCCGAAGTGCGACACCATCTCCTGCGGCTCGGAGGTCTTCTCGAGCGCGCGGATCTGGTCGCGCAGCCGCGCCGCCTCCTCGTAACGCATCGCTTCCGAGGCGGCTGCCATGCGCACGCGCAGGCCGCGCACCAGCTCGTCGTTCTTGCCCTCGAGGAAGAGCATCGCGTTCTTCAGCGAGCGCCGGTATTCCTCGACGTCGACCGGCAGACAGCAGGGGCCCGGGCAGCGCTTGATCTGATGCTCGAGGCACGGCCGGCTGCGGTTGCGGAACACGGTGTCCGAGCAGGTGCGCAGCGGGAACACCTTGCGGATCGCGTCGAGGCTCTCGCGCACCGCCCACGCCGAGTGAAACGGCCCGAAGTAGCGACTCTTGTCGCGCTGGATCTTGCGCGTGACGAGCACGCGCGGCCACTCCTCGTCGACCGTGAACTTCACGCTGACGTAGGATTTGTCGTCCTTCAGCCGGATGTTGTAGCGCGGCTTGTACTGCTTGATGAGGTTGTTCTCGAGGATCAGCGCTTCCTTCTCGTTGCGCGTGACCAGCGTCTCGACGTCGGCCACGCGCGACACGAGATACGGCACCTGCATGCGTTCGTCGCCGCCGCGGAAGTACATGCGCACGCGGCTGCGCAAGCTCTTGGCCTTGCCGACGTAGACGACCTTGTTGTGCTTGTCGCGCAGCAGGTAGACGCCCGGCTCGGGCGGAATGCGCGACAGCCGGTCTTCCACCGGCCCGACGGCGGCCGGCTCGGCGTTCACTCGTGTACCCTGCCGGGTACAAACGAAGGATCCTGGAATCGGACCTCGTATCTCAAACGCGATCCCGTGCACCGCGAGGCGCTGCCGTATCTGCTCATGCGACCGGCACTCCCGTGCGCAGCTCGAGCTCGCGCGCCTCGAGCGTCTGCAGGCGGTCACGCAGCTCGGCGGCGCGTTCGAACTCGAGCTCCTGGGCGGCATCGCGCATCTCCTTGCGCAGCCTCGCCACGGCCTTCGCGACGTCCTCCGCGGTCCGATATTCCGCTTCCTCTTCGGCGGCGAGCGGCACGGTGACGTAGTCCCCCTCGCAGGCTTCGATCAGCGACTCCTGGATCGCCTTGCGCACGGTCTGCGGCGTGATGCCGTGCTCGCGGTTGAACTCCTCCTGCAGCGCGCGGCGCCGGTCCGTCTCGCCGATCGCGTGGCGCATCGAATCGGTCACCGTGTCGGCGTAGAGAATCACCGTGCCGTTCACGTTTCGCGACGCGCGCCCGATCGTCTGGATGAGCGAGCGCGACGATCGCAGAAACCCTTCCTTATCGGCGTCTAGTATCGCCACCAGCGACACCTCGGGGATGTCGAGGCCCTCGCGCAGCAGGTTGATGCCGACGAGCACGTCGGCGAGCCCCTTGCGCAGGTCGCGGATGATCTCGACCCGCTCGATCGTCTCGATGTCGGAATGGATGTAGCGCACCTTCACGCCGACGTCCTGGTAGTAGTCGGTGAGATCCTCGGCCATCTTCTTGGTGAGCGTGGTGACGAGCACGCGCTCGCCCGCAGCCGCGCGGGCACGGATCTCGCCGAGCAGGTCGTCGACCTGGTTCCGCGCCGGGCGCACCTCGACGCGCGGGTCCATCAAGCCGGTCGGACGGATGATCTGCTCGACCACGTTGCCGTGCGCGCGCTCCATCTCGTAGTCCGCCGGCGTGGCGGAAACGTAGATCGTCTGCCGCACGCGGCACTCGAACTCCGCGAAGTTGAGCGGCCGGTTGTCGAGCGCGCACGGCAGCCGGAAGCCGTAGTCGACGAGCGTCTGCTTGCGGGACAAGTCCCCCCGATACATGCCGCCGATCTGCGGCACCGTCACGTGGCTCTCGTCGATGAAGAGCAGATAGTCCTCGGGAAAATAATCCAGCAGCGTGTGCGGCGGCTGGCCGGGAGAGCGGCCGTCGAGGTGGCGGCTGTAGTTCTCGATGCCGGGGCAGAAGCCCATCTCCTCGAGCAGCTCGAGGTCGTAACGCGTGCGCTGCTCGAGCCGCTGCGCCTCGAGCAGCTTGGCCTCGCGGCGCAACGTGCCGAGCCGCTCCTCGAGCTCGGCGCGGATGCCCACGACCGCTCGCTCGAGGTCCTCCTTCGGCGTCACGTAGTGGCTCGCCGGGTAGATCGCGAAGCTCGGGATCTTGGCGAGCAGCTTGCCGCGCAGCGGATCGACCTCGGAGATCGTCTCGATCTCGTCGCCGAAGAATTCGACGCGCAGCGCGCGTCCTTCCTCCGACGCCGGGTAGATCTCGACGACGTCGCCGCGCACGCGGAACGTGCCGCGATGGAAGTCGTAGTCGCTGCGCATGTACTGGATGTCGACGAGCTTGCGCAGCAGCTTGTCGCGCTCGATCTTCTGGCCGCGCTCGAGGAACACCAGCAGCTTCGCGTAGGCCTGCGGCGAGCCCAGGCCGTAGATGCACGACACGCTGGCGACGATCAGCACGTCGGTGCGCTCGAACAGCGCCGATGTCGCCGCGTGGCGCATCTTGTCGATCTCGTCGTTGATCGACGCGTCCTTCTCGATGAACGTGTCCGTCGACGGCACGTACGCCTCGGGCTGGTAGTAATCGTAGTAGCTGACGAAGTAGCGGACCGCGTTCTCGGGGAAGAGTCCGCGGAACTCGTGGTAGAGCTGGGCGGCGAGCGTCTTGTTCGGCGCGATGACCAGCGCCGGCCGGTTCGCCCGGCCGATGAGGTTCGCCATCGTGAACGTCTTGCCGGACCCCGTCACACCGAGCAGCACCTGGTGACTGCCCGGGGACTCCAGGCCTTCGCTCAGCCGATCGATCGCCGCCGGCTGATCGCCTTGCGGCTCGAAGTCGGCCACGAGCTTGAAGCTTCGACGCGTCCGCATGATCGCGCCGCTCAAGCTACAGGAGGATCGAAACTAAGGGGAGCTTTCTTGGTACGTCCTACACGTGCCAACGCGCTCGACCAACGGGAGCGTCCTTGGCACGCCCTACGCGTGCCAGAGCGCTCGACCGAAGGGAGCGATTCTACGACTAATCCCCGACGAGACCCATGCCGCGGTACTCGTCGTGCTTGCGGCGCAGCCGCTCCTGATCGCTGCGCGGCATGTTCTTCCAGCGATCGTAGCGCTGGTCCATGTCACGCTTCTTCTCGGCCGGCAGGTCGCGGTACTGCTGATAGTTCTTGATCGCGCGATCGCGCTGCGGCTGCGAGAGGTCGTCCCAGGACTCGGCGATCTGCACCGCGCGTCGCGACCCGTGCACCCGTGACGGAAGCGGGGCGGCGGTCGAGAGATAGAGCGCCGCTGCGGCGAGAATCACCATGGGCGATCAGCCGTTGTGGCTGCCCGTATCTCCCTTGCCGGATTCGAGGATGTCTAGGTCGCGGATCACCGAGTAGTCGACGAACATCTCGGGACGCTGCAGTACTTCCGCGGGAGCGGCCGCGAGTTGCTTCTCCGGCGCGGCGGGAGCCGCCTTGGACTCCACCACGGGCTTCTGCGCGAAGTGCTGCAACGCCAGCGGCGCCGACTGCTCGGCGAAAGGCCGGAACATCACCGCCGCGAGCACCGCGGCCGCGGCGACGGGGATCAGCCAAGGCTGCATGAGCCAGCCGAGCCAGCCGCGGCTCGAGGCGTCCTCCTCGGCCGCAGCTTCCGCGGCCAGGCGGTTGGCGAACGTCGAAGCGAACGTCGCCGAAACCTCGATCGCCGGCAACGCGCGCGCCAACAGCTGGTCCAGCTGCTCGAGCTGGACGACCTCGGATCGGCAGCCGCTGCAGGTCGCCAGGTGCGCGCGCACCGGCGCGGCTTCCGACGCGCTCAGCTTCCCGCTCACGAATCCCGGCAGCTCGATCACCATCGCTTCACAGTCCTTCATGTTCCCCGCTCTTTGGCCTCCGCACTACCGAGGAGGTCGGCCAGTTGCTCCCGGAGTGTCTGGGTAGCACGGAAAATCAAGCTCTTGACCGCACTTTCCGTCGTTTCCAGGCACTCCGCAACTTCTTGGTACGATAAACCCTCGACGCGGCTCAAAAGTAGCGCCGACTTCTGGTTGGCCGGCAGCCGGTCCAGGACCTTCTGGATGCGGGTTCCGGTCTCGACGCCCGCCAGGCGATCCTCGGCGTCTGGAATGTCCTCGTCCGGCAGCTCGCGAATCCCCTCTTCCCCGGGCTCCAACGGCCTACCCTCCAGCGGCTCGGTCTTCCCCTGGTAGTCGAAGCGGCGCAGCTCGTTCAAACACAGATTCGTCACCACCCGGTACAGATAGGTGGTGAAGCGAGCCTTCGCCTCGTAGCGGCTACGTGCCCGATATATTTGCAGAAACGCATCCTGAGCCAGCTCCTCGGCACGCATTCGGCTGCTCACGAAGCGATAGGCGAAATTGACCACCGCCTCGCTGTGCTTGTTGAACAGCTCGCGGAACGCGCCCGAATCGTCGGCGTCGCGGACGCGTTGCATCAGCGCGACGTCGGGATCGGAGCGCCAGCCGGATTCCGCGACCGCCTGGGCCTTGCTTTTCACGAGGCGACGGTCAGTGCCCCTGGAACAGGCGTTCGATCCAGTTGAGCCTTCTTTCTTCGGGTTGGGAGCCCGCGTCCATCCGCCTGCCGTCGCAGGTCACCGCCGGCTCGGTACCGACGATGAACGCCTCGTGGACGGACTCCGGGCAAGTGAAGCTCGCCAGCAGCCCACTATGCCGATCCACGTCCCGGAACACTACCCCGGAAGGCACCTGGAACGGCCGATCTCCGTACGCTTTGAGCCCCTCGCGCATGAACGCGACCCAGATCGGCAACGCCGCTTTCGCCCCCGTCAGTCCCACCGGCGTGCCGTCGTCGAAACCAACCCATACACCGGAGATCAAGTCCGGCGAATAGCCAATGAACCAGGCGTCTTTGGCTTCGTTCGTGGTGCCGGTCTTGCCCGCCACCGGTTGCGTAATGCCGAGCCGGCGCACCGCCGCACCGGTTCCCTCCTCGACGACGCCCTCGAGCAAGTGGCTGGTCACGAAGCTCGCCGCGGCGGTCGCGACCCGCTTGGCGCGCAGCCGGTCGCGATAGAGCACCTCACCGCCCTCGGCGACGACCGCGCGGATCAGCGCCGGCCGGACGATGGAGCCCTGATTGGGAAACACGGTGTACGCGCCCACCAGATCGATGAGCGACACCTCGACGGAGCCGAGCGCGATCGCCGGCAGCTCGGGGAACTCGCCGAGCCCCGCGGATTGCGCGAGCTCGGCTACGCGGCCGATGCCGATGCGCTGCGCGAGCTCCACCGTCGGCACGTTGCGCGAATCCTCGATCGCGCTGCGCACGGTGACCTCGCCGACGTAACGACCGTCGTAGTTCTCGGGGCTCCACGCGTCGCGTCCGGCGCGAATCACGATCGGCTCGTCGTGCAGCACGGTGGCGGGAGTCACGCCGCCGTTCGGCTCGTCGATCGCCGCCAGGTAGACGAACGGCTTGAACGCCGAGCCGGGCTGGCGCTTGGAGCGCGTGACGCGGTTGAACTGGCTGCGCGCGAAATCGCGCCCGCCGGCCAGGCCGCGCACGTAGCCGGTTTGCGACTCGAGCACGACGATCGCGCCCTCGAGCGGATCGGAGGTCGCCTTGGTCAGCCGCGAGTACGTGCGCTCGAGGTTTTCGAGGCCGGTCGCCAGCGCGCGCTCGGCGAGATGCTGTGTCTCGAGGTCGAGGCTCGTGTAGATCGCCAACCCACGAACGACGCTCGTGTCGTAGCCCATACGGGCGATGCGGCGCAGCACCTCGTCGACGAAGAACGGCGCTTCGAGCGGCTGGTTGAAGCGCTTCTGCAACCGCAGCGGCTCGGCGCGCGCCGCCGCCAGCTCCTCGGCGGTGATCCACGAGTTCTCGGCCATCAGCTGCAGCACTTGATCGCGCCGCGCGCGCGCGCGATCGGCATGGCGCAGCGGCGAGTCGGCGTTCGGTGAATGGATGAGGCCCGCGATCGTCGCGGATTCCTGAACCGTGAGGTCGCGCACCTCCTTGCCGAAGAACGCGCGCGCTCCCTGCCCGATTCCGTAGATGGCGATCGACTCCGACTGTCCGAGATAGACGTTGTTCAAGTACGCTTCGAGGATCTCCTGCTTGGTCATGCGCGCCTCGAGGATCAGCGCGAGCACGGTCTCGTTGATCTTGCGCGTGAACGTGCGCTCGGGAGAGAGGAAGAGGTTCTTCGCGAGCTGCTGCGTGATCGTGCTGCCGCCTTGGCGAACGCCGCCGCCGCGGAAGTTCACCCACACCGCGCGCAGCAGACCGAGGGGATCGATGCCCGGGTGCGTGGCGAAACGTGAGTCCTCCGCCGCGAGCACGGCGGCGACGACGTGTCGCGGGTAATCCGCGAGCTTCAGCACCCGACGCTCGCCGAGCACGCCGCCCGAGTACGTGCCGAGCAGCTCGGGCTCGACGGTCGCGCGCTCGATCTCGCCCTGCTCGCCACGGATGCCGCGGATCGTGCCGCGCGTCAGATCGAGCCGGACGAATGCGGGAGCTACGTCGCCGTCCGGATCGGAAAAGCCGCGAAAGCCGATCTCGATGCGGTCCCGCCCGACACGGAATTGTCCATTGGCGGGCGTGCCGGCCGTCTCGACGTAACCGAGGCGGCGCAGGCGCGCGACGAGGCGCAGGCCGTCGACGTTGAGACCGCGCTCGAGCGCCGTGGAAGCCGAGAACACGCGGATGGGTCCGGGTAGTCGCCCCGCGAGAAACTCGTCGACGCGCAGCCACAGCCGGCCGACGAACAGCATCGCCGCCAATGCGCCGAGCGCGGCCGCGCCGAGCAGCCAGCGCTTCCAACGCTGCTTGGGGAACCAGCGGCTCCCCCGTGAGTTCCTGGACGGCATTTGCTGCCGAGCGATCTAACCCTGCTTTGCCGAAAACGTCGTTCGCGCCGGTCAGCCGCGCGGCGAATCGTCCAGCAGGCTGCTGAATTGCGCGGTCTGCTGCAGCAGATTGCGATAGTGCTCCGCCGTCAATCGTCCGCGGACCATCTCGATGCGTAGCAACAGGTAGTACGTCTGGATCACGTCGCGACGACAGTAGGCATGGATCTCGGATAGCCGGCCGGCCTGCCACAGCTCCTGTACCTGGGAGCCGTCGACCTGCCCCTTGCCGGGTAGCCCGATGATGCGCAGCAAGAGGTCGAAGCCGCCGCGCACGCGATACGCCCCGAAGTTGGTGATGAACTCGTAGAGGTCGAAATGCTTCGACAGCTGAAAGCGGCGCCGGTAGAGCGAGTCTTCGCCGAAGTAGCTCGGCACGGCACAGCCGTAGCGCAGCGCGTGCAGCTCGAGCACCGGCAAGTCGAACTGGCGGCCGTTGAACGACACCAGACAGCCCTTGAAGCGCTCGACGCGCTCCCAGAACTCGCAGACCAGCCGCTCCTCGCTGTAGCTCTCCTCGGCGAGGCTCTCGACCGACTGCAGCACGTAATCGCCGGAAACGAGCCCGACGGCGATCGAGATCGGCACGTGAAACGAGAGCGGGAAGAAATCCGTGCCGCGCGACTCGAGCAGCTCGCGGCGCTGCTCCGCGAACGCCTCGTCGTCGGAGAGACCGCGGCCACGAAACTGGCTCTCGTTCAGCAGCCGCTTGTCAATGCGCGTCTCGATGTCGAAGATCGCGTACGCCAATGCTTCATTCACTCGCCGGCTTCGATTCCGGCTCGGAGGGAGCGGCTTCGACAGGCTTCGGCTTGGAGCGTTTGCTGAACGGCCACCAACCCCGCTTGGGGGCCTCGACGGGCTCCTCGGCCGGCGGCACCTCGGCGGTGACCGTGTCGCGTCCGTCGAACGGCGGCGAGAACGTCACGAACGAGGCGGCCGGGCTGCTTCCCGTGTTGCGGAAGAAGTGGCGCACGCCGCGCTGCACGTGGACCACGTCGCCGGGGCGCATCTCGTAGCGCCTGCCCTCGATGTCGATGACGCCGGACCCGCGCATCATCACGACGGTGAGATCGTGGAAGCGGTGATAGTGCGGCTGCTCGGCCTCGCGCACCACGGCGAGATGATGGCTGACCCACGCCGTGCGCCCGAGATCGATCACCGAGACCGGCCCCGAGCCCGCACGCGCCATCAAGGAGACGACGTTCGTCTCCTGCATCCCTTTCTCGTAGCGCAGCATGAGCCGTGGATTCGGCGCTTCGAGCGCGCAACCCGTAAGCCACGCCGCAGCCAGCACACCGAGCCACGCGCGACGGTTCGCCATCCTCCCTTGCTCCTCCTTTACCGCGATGCTACCCGTGCTCGTCTTAGCAAAGAGCCCGCACCCTTACCATTTCGAGGAGAAAAATCATGCGCGAGGCAGTCGTAGTCGCCAGCTCTCGTACGCCTATGGCGAAGTCGTTCCGCGGCTCGTTCAACCTCACCCGCCCCGACGATCTCGCCGCGTTATGCATCAAGGATCTGATGAAGAAAGTGCCGCAGCTCGACCCGGCGGAAGTCGAAGACGTCGTGCTCGGCTGCGCGTTCCCGGAAGGACCGCAAGGCTTCAACATGGCGCGCAACGCGGCGCTGCTCGCCGGCTTGCCGGTGACGACCGCGGGGACGACGATCAACCGGTTCTGCTCTTCGGGGCTGCAGGCGATCGCATTCGGCGCGCATCAGATCATGAACGAAGGCACCGACGTGGTCATGGCGGGCGGCTCCGAGTCGATCACGATGCTGCAGAACGACTGGAACAAGAAGGACGTCTTTAACCCGTGGCTGATGGAAAACCTGCGCGCGATCTACATGCCGATGGGCATCACCGCGGAGGTCGTAGCGGACCGCTACAAGGTGAGCCGAGAGGAGCAGGACAAGTACGCGCTCTCCTCCCAGCAGCGTACCGCCGCCGCGCAGAAGAGCGGCAAGTTCGCCGACGAGATCTTCGCGGTGACGACGACGTGCCTCGTCAAGGACAAGGCGACGGGAACCGAATCGAAGAAGGAAGTGACGGCGACGACCGACGAGTGCAACCGTCCCGACACCACGCTCGAGGGCCTCGCCAAGCTGGCTCCGGCTTTCAAGCCGGAAGGCGGCACGGTAACAGCCGGCAACGCGTCACAGTTCTCCGACGGCGCCTCGGTCACGCTGCTGATGTCCGCCGAGAAGGCGAAGGCGCTCGGGATCCGGCCGATCGGCGTGTTCCGCGGCTTCCAGGTCGCCGCGTGCCAGCCCGACGAGATGGGCATCGGGCCGGTGTTCGCGGTGCCGAAGCTGCTGAAGCACACGGGCAAGAAGCTCGACGACATCGACGTCATCGAGCTGAACGAGGCGTTCGCTTCGCAGGTGGTGTATTGCCGCGACACCCTCGGCCTCGATCCGGCGAAGCTCAATCCCAACGGCGGCTCCATCTCGATCGGCCATCCTTACGGAATGACCGGGTCACGCTGCACGGGAACGATCCTGAACGAGCTGCGGCGAAGCAAGAAGCGCTACGGGATCGTCACGATGTGCATCGGCGGAGGGATGGGGGCGGCCGGGCTGTTCGAAGCGGCGTGATCTTGGCGACCTGTCGGCTTTTTCCAGGTCGCGATTCGTTGCACACCGTGCGCAACGGTTTGCGTAGCGCGACAGGAAAAACGTCGAGGATGCGTCACTCGGGCCCTGGCACCTCGTTTGCAGTTTCGTCGTAACGCATCGTCGCCCCTCCTTGAAGAGCCCGGCCGGGATGGTCCCGAGCCGGGTTCTTCACTTTTACTTCTCGAGCTCTTCGCGGATCGAGTACATCTTCTGGCGCGCCTCGTTGACGTAGGCATCGAGGTTGCGCCGGTGGTTCGCGAACAGGCTCGCGGGGCTGCCGTCGAGCACGACGAGCGGTTTTAGGGTCGCGGCGCGCAACAACGCGGCGGCGCATTCGTCGAACAAGGTGTCGAGGATCTGGCGGTTCTGGAAGGCCACGCGATATTCGACGTGGACAGCGCGCAGCACGTAGTACATCGCATGCGACACGCCCTGCGCGTGGTAGAAGACGTCATCCGTCTCGAAGAATCCGACGTCGTCGCGATATAGCGACGAGTGCGCGTCGCCGAGCATGTCGCTCCAGGTCTGGAAGAGCCGGATCAATTCCACGTTGCGGCGATTGAGCGGCTTGGAGCGCGGCGGATTCTCGCGCAGGCCGGCGATGTAGCTCTGCAGCGCTGCCACCCCGTGGCGAAAACGGTTTTCCGCCGAGGGCAACCAGAACTTCGTCGGATCGTTACGGAACATCTGATCCGCCTCGACGAGGACGGGGTCGTACTGATCGCTGGAGATCTTCGTCAGGTGGTCCTTGAATACTCGCGTCGTCTCGCGGATCGCGGTGATGATGCCGAGCTGGCGGTTGGCGTTGTTGTCGGCCCACAACCTGGGTCCCCACAGGAAGAAATCGTTGGGGCGCCAGCCGGTCAGTGAACCGAGCTCGTGATCCATGACCGTCGCGATGGCCGTGGCGATGCGCTCGCCCGGTTGCGCCTGCGGCATCTCCGGATCGAACTCGATCACGCTGTGGCGGATCATGCCGAAATGCATGAGCAACAGCGCGATCACCCAAACCGTGAACCCGGCGCCGATCGCGTAGCCGATGCGTCTCATCGGACGAGAGCCTAGCGAAGGCGCAGCTACACTGCCAGGTTCATCGCTTCGGCAAACTCACGCAGCTTCTGCTTGATCTTGCGGACGTTGTCCGGGCCCATGCGCAGCAGCTGCTTCTGGGCCGGCGTCAACGCCTCGAGCCGGGGATCAGCGTAGCGCCAGCTCTTCACGCCTTGGCGCACCTCGACGTCGGCGCCCGGCTCGGGCGTCGCGAGCAGCATGCGGATGGCCTTCGCTAGTGTGTCGTCGAAGCGGCGATCGGGGTAACCGAGATCCTTGTACGCTTGATCGAACAGCGGGCGGGTTTGCCCGTAGAGCTCGGCGCAGCCCTTGGCGTCGAGCGAGGCGACGACGCCCGCAACCGCGTCGTAGCGGCGATACGTCGCAGGATCGATCGTCGCCCGATCCTTGCGCTCCTCGGCGTGGAACGGCTGCTTCGGGGAGAGGAAACCGAGATGCGCGTTCGGCGAACGGCCCTCGGCGACGTTGTCGGTCGCGGCGACGAAGCGGCGCACGAGACGATCGTTCAAGAGCCACTTGGCCCACTCGGGACGCGCGGACAGAACCGCGAAGAGCTTGCGCACGAACGCGTCGCTGGCGTCGAGCTGCGGCAAGTCCCCGCGCGGTGGAACCGTGGGCGCTACGGGCGCGGGCGGTTGTGTCGGCGCGGCAACCGCGGTCGCCGCCGGCGACTGTACGGCGGTGGGCGCGGCGGTCGGATGTAGCAGCCGGTAGGCGACGAGGCCGATCACGATCGGCGTCAGCACGACGAGCGCGACCAGCAAGCCGACGGCTCGTCTCCCCTCCTGCCGCTCGAAGTCCGACATACGCCCTCGATGGTACGACGGCGTGCCGATGCGTCAACCGCGTCGGTCGGTTCAGGCGGCCTTGCTGTTCTTGCTCGTCCCCGGCACGCGGGCGATGCTTCTCGCCGCCAGCGCCGCGCCGACGATGCCGGCATCGTTTTCCAGCTGAGCGGGCAAGATCGGGGAGCGCGACTTCAGCATGTGAAAGAATTTCTCGTGCCGCTTGCTGGCGCCGCCGCCGATGATCAGCAGATCGGGCCAGAGCAGGTTCTCGAGCTCCGCGAAGAATTCGTTCAGCCGCTTCGCCCACTTCTTCCAGGTGAGATGCTTCTCTTCCCGCGCCCGCGCCGAAGCCCATATGCCCGCGTCGCGGCCGCGGATCTTCAGTCGTCCGAGCTCGGTGTTCGGCACCAGCTTGCCGTTGGCGAACACGCTGCTGCCGATGCCCGTTCCGAACGTCAGCACCATGACGACCCCGCGCTGCCCCTTGCCCGCGCCGAACTCCATCTCGGCGAGCCCGGCGGCATCGGCGTCGTTGATCATCGCCAGCCGGCAGCCGGTGTGGTTGCCGAGGATCTGCACCGCGTTGCATCCGGCCCACGACGGATCGAGATTGCCCGCGTGCTGCACGACGCCGTTCTTGACCGGAGACGGGAAGCCGCAGCCGATCGCGCCGGTCCAGTGAAACTTCTCGACGAGCTTCTTGAGCACGTCGCCGACCGCATGCGGCGTAGCGGGGTCCGGTGTCGGAATGCGCACGCGCTCGGCGAGGAGCGTGCCCTTTTGCAGGCTCACGGGAGCAGCCTTGATTCCCGTACCGCCGATGTCGACGCCTAGGACCTTCACGGGTAGCAACCGGAGCAAACACGGTTCGGCGAACGGAGTTTCTCGCCAACGTTCGCAGGTACCGTTTCCCAGCTACGTATTCTACTCCGGATTCGGGGCGCAGCGGCCGCCATCGAGAGTAGCGCCGATGGGTCCCCTTCAGCGCACGAGCGCCTGACGGCGGCGCTCCATCAGCCGCAGCAACATCGGACGGAAGATCAGCTGCATCGCCAGGTCCATCTTGCCGCCGGGCGCGACGATCGTGTTCGCGCGCGACATGAACGAGCCGTGCAACATCGACAGCAGATACGGGAAGTCGATGCCCTTCGGCCTGGCGAAGCGGATCACGACGATCGACTCGTCCGCCGTCGGGATGAGCCGCGCGATGAACGGGTTCGAGGTATCGACCACCGGCACGCGCTGGAAATTGATGTGCGTGCGCGAAAACTGCGGACAGATGTAGTGCACGAAGTCGTGCATGCGGCGCAGAATCGTGTCCGTCACCGCCTCGGTCGAGTAGCCGCGCGTCGACTTGTCGCGGTGGAGCTTCTGGATCCACTCGAGGTTGATTACCGGCACGACGCCGACGAGCAGGTCGACGTGCTTGGCGACGTCCGTGTCGCCGCTCACCGCGGCGCCGTGCAGCCCCTCGTAGAACAAGAGGTCGGTTCCCGCCGGTAGCTCCTCCCACGGCGTGAACGTTCCCGACTCCTGCGCGAACGGCTTCGCCTCCGCGTCGTCGTGCAGGTACTTGCGGCGCAGCCCGCCGCCCGTCTCGCCGTACGTGCGGAACAGCATCTCGAGCTCCTCGAAGAGGTTCGCCTCGGGTCCGAAGTGGCTGAACGTCTCGCCGCGCTCGCGCGCCTCCTTCATCTTCTGGTTCATCGCCACGCGGTCGTAGCGGTGAAACCCGTCGCCTTCGACGAACGCCGCGGTCACACCTTCGCGGCGGAAAATCTGCTCGAACGTGCGCATCACCGAAGTGGTGCCCGCTCCGGAGGAGCCGGTCACGGCGATGATCGGATGTGCCGTAGACATGGCGGTGCCTCGATCAAGCCGTCACGCGGAAAAGCCCGCGCTGCCCGAACAGCGGCGCATCGAACTCGCCGGCGCTCGTCTCTCGATGGTAGAGCTCGATCCTCTCGACCTCCTCGCGCGACCCGAAGATGAAGCCGATGCGCTCGTGGAGATCTACCGGCGTCACGTCGAGTACGCGCTCGTGACCCGTCGTCGCCGCCCCGCCCGCCTGCTCGATCAGGAAGGCGATCGGATTGGCTTCGTAGAGAAGGCGCAGCCGACCGGCCTCGGCGGGATCCTTGGTATCCCGTGGGTAGAGAAATACGCCGCCACGCATGAGGATGCGGTGGGCCTCGGCGACGAGCGACGCGACCCAGCGCATGTTGAAGTCCTTGTGTCGCGGGCCGCTCTTGCCGGCGAGGCACTCATCGACGTAGCGCTTCACTGCCGGCAGCCAGAAGCGGCTGTTCGACGCGTTGATCGCGAACTCGCACGCCGCCGCGGGAACCCGCAGATCGGGATGCGTGAGAATGAACTCACCGAGCTCGCGCTCGAGCGTGAAGCCGTGCACGCCGCGCCCGACGGTGATGACGAGCATCGTCGACGGGCCGTAGATTGCGTAGCCCGCAGAGACCTGATTCGCGCCCACCTGCAGAAAATCGATCGCCTCGGCGTCCACGCCCGGCTCGGCCGCGCGCAGGATCGAGAAAATGCTGCCGACCGCTACGTTGACGTCGATGTTCGACGAGCCGTCGAGCGGATCGAACAGCAGGAGATATTTGCCCCGCGGATATTGGGCCGGCAGCACGTAGGGGCACTCCATCTCTTCCGACACCATCCCCGCGAGCAGACCGCACCACTCGTTGGTGCGCAGAAAGATGTCGTTCGCGGAAAGGTCGAGCTTCTTCTGCGTCTCGCCGTGGACGTTTTGGGTCGTGGCATTGCCGAGCACATTCCCCAGGCCGCCGCGCGCGACCGCGTTGGCGATCGCCTTGCACGCCAGCGCCGCGTTCAGGATGAGCTCGTTCAGGTCGCCGTGCGCGTCCGGATGGCGCCGGCGCTCTTCGATCAGGAACTGCGTCAGCGTGGTGTGGTCGGCGAGCATGATTCACTCCGTCTCACAGTCGCCATCGCGATTCTCCTCCGAGTCGTCGACTCTCGTTTCCGACCCGAGCATAGGGATCCGCAGCGGGGGCGAGAACGCACGTTCGGACCGGCCCGAGCGGGCGGGTAGCGCCCATTCGATCGGGTGGTGCGGCGTTGAAACCCGCGATGCTACCCGGAGCGGTGCTCGTCGTCGGAATCGACGTCGGCACGCAGGGCGTGCGGGTCCTCGTGGTCGACGAGTCCGGGGCGCTTCACGCCCGAGCGACCGACGGGTTTCCCACTTGGCTCGACGAAGCGGCGGGAATCGCCGAGCAGGACTCCGCTGCGTGGTGGGACGCGGTCTGCCGCTGCCTGCGTGCCGTCACCCGAGAGGTCGATGCGTCACGGATCGTCGGCCTCGCCGTCACGTCGACATCGGGGACGATCGTGCTCGTCGGCGCCGACGACCGTCCCCTACGACCCGCGCTCATGTACGGCGACACGCGGGCCGCGGCGGAGGCTCGTGAACTCGCCGTCGCGCTCCGCGGCCGCGCGGTGAATCCGGCCGACCCCGCAGCGAAGCTCCTCTGGCTCCAGCGCCACGAGCCCGACACGTTCGCGCGCGTCACGACGATCGCGCACGCCGCGGACTTCATCGCCGCGCGTCTCACCGGAGAGTGGGCGACGGACTGGAGCCATGCCTTGAAGAGCGGTTACGACCCGGCGCGGCTGCAGTGGTCGTCGATCCTCGGCGCCGTGTCGCTCGCGCCCGAGCAGTTCGCGAGGGTCGTCCCCCCAGGGACGGAGATCGGCCGCGTGACCACCGCTGCCTCGTCCGCGACCGGCCTCGCGCGCGCCACGCGCGTCTTCGCCGGTATGACCGACGGGTGCGCGTCGCAGATCAGCGCGGGCGCGGTCTCACCGGGTCGATGGTCGACGACGATCGGCACGACACTCGTCGTGAAAGGCGTGACTCGCGAGCGGCTCGAGGATCCGCTCGGACGCGTCTACAATCATCGACATCCCGAAGGTTCGTGGATGCCGGGCGGCGCGAGTAACACCGGCGGCGAATGCCTGCAACGGGAGTTCGCGGGAGAAGACCTTCCCCGATTGGACCGCCAGGCTGCGGAGCTCACGCCGACCGGTCTCGTCGCCTATCCGTTGATGCGCCAGGGCGAGCGCTTTCCGTTTTCGGCACTGCAGGCGCACGGCTTCCTGCTCGGCACGGCGCAGTCGAGAGCCGAGCGGTACGCCGCGTATCTCGAGGGGGTCGCGCTCCTCGAGCGCCTCGCCTACGCCACCCTCGCCCACCTCGGCGCCGCGGTCGAGGGAGCGATCGCGACGTCGGGTGGCGCCGCGCGAAGCGAGGTCTGGATGCAGATCCGAGCCGACGTGCTCGACCGACCGCTTCGCCGGCCCGAGCTTCCCGAGGCCGCAGCCGGCGCCGCGATCATCGCCGCCGCGGCGATCCTCGGAGAGACCGTCTCGAAGCGGGCGAGCGCGATGGTGCGAATGGTGCGGGAGGTGTCGCCGCGCGGCGACTTCGTCGAGCGCTATCTCGAGAGCTACGAGCGCTTCGTTCAGGCGCTCGGCGCCCGCGGCTACCTCAACGAGGAGATGTAGCGTCGCGTATGAAGAGCGGCCGACCCATTTCCCGAGTGCGGAGTCGCATCTTGGCGGTCGGCGTCCCTACGGTTCGGCGAACCCGAGTTTCTACATCACGTTCGTTGCGCGGCGCTTGCCAGCGGCCGGCACGCACAATAACGTGTCGGTTTCGGCGCCCGTAGCTCAACGGATCAGAGCATCAGACTTCGGATCTGAGGGTTGGGGGTTCGAATCCCTCCGGGCGCGCTTTCCTCCACTCCACTCGCCACTTTTCCTTCGCTTCGCGCTGCTCGCGCAGCTTAAAGAACTACGGCTTGAGCGGGACGAGACACGCCGACCGCATCTGCGAGGTCTCTACGGGCACTGGCCGGGAAGGCATCAGTCAGAGGAAAGGATTGACCGCCCGCACGGTTCCATAAAGGCGATCGTGCGCGAAGTCCTCGGACCAGAGCTCTGTGAGCCCATAGTGTTCGGCGTACGCCCAGAGATGCGCGTCGAACCAGCCGAGCTGGTACGCGGCGGCGCCGCGGAGGGCGGTCCGGACGAGCGCCGCGGTCGGGTAGAGGATCTCGAATTGCGTGAGCAACTCTTCGGCTTCTCGTCGTGCGTCCTCGGGCGGAAGGAGGGAAATGCCTGACCGCCAAATCGGCCGCGTGACGGCCGCGACGAACTCGATCACGGCTTGATGGGGCACGCGGATCGACTGCTCGTGGATGCCGCGCCGCAGCCATTCGGTGGCCGTGCGCTGCTTGGCGGGAAAGCGCGGGTCGAACCGATAGACGAGAACGTTGGTGTCAACGAGGGCGACCACGAGAATAGAGCTCGTCGCGCGTCCACCCACGATCCTTGGTCGCTCCCCAACGGCGGGCCTTGTCGCGACGCCGTTGACGTTCTGTGGCCTGATCGAAGAGCCTGACGCGTAGAGCTGGATCGTCCGCACGCCGGCCGCGCATCGGCACCATGCGGATGGCATCGCCCGCGGGCTGCCACTCGACTTCGGCACCCGGTGCGATCCCATATCGATCGGCCAGCGCCTTCGGCACCGTGACCTGCAACTTGGTCGTCACTTTGGCCACGTCCTTACTTTAGTAAGGACGAAATCCTTGTCAAGCGGCGATGATTCGGTGTGCAGCGCAACCAGACGCCTGGAAAGCGTCCTGGTCCTTAGACGAGCGTCGCCGAGGTTTCGTTTCCGTGCGATCGAAGCGTCTCTGCACTCGGAGATTCCGTCGGCGCTTCCCCGAGCCGTTTCCGCCACTTTTCGACCAGACGCGACGCGAGAAGACCCGCGTGGGTTGAAGAGCATGGAGGCATGAAGATGAACTGGCGCAAGCTACTCCTTTCGGTGATCGTTACTGCGGGGCTGAGTTTGACGTTCGTTCCGCGCGCGAGCGCCGATCCCTGGTTCTGGCATCACCGTCATGAGCGATACGAAGGGCATCGCGAACGTGACCGCGCTCGATGGTTTCATCATCGGCGCTACGATCGGGAATACGCTCGGCGAGACCACGATCGATACGCCTATCGTCACCACGGATATCGCTACGACCGCGACTAGCATCTAGCGTCGCGGCCGGACGGATCGCGAAAAAAGGAAGAGGGCTGCAAGAAATGTGCAGCCCTCTTCGCTTGAGCCGAGTTCGCACGCTCTACACGGCGACCCTAGTGATCTCTCCCCGGCTCTCGCATACGCGCGACGCCCTGGGCGCTCCTGCGAACCGCGTGCACCAGCTCGTTACTTGCAGCCCACCTTCTCCACACGCGTCGCGCCCATGACGTTGACGCCGCGGTCTCCGCCGCCCATCACGCTGACCGCTTCTTCGGTCGAGGCCAGATGCGCGTCGCAGTGTAGGCGGATCCGAATCTTCGCCATCACCGACACGCTCTTCTCCAGGCAGTACCAGCCGTTCGGGTTCATGAGGTCGATGTCCGACTTGGACATCACGCTGACGGCCGGACGGATGTAGACGAGCTCGGGGCGATCAGTCGCTTTGTCGTCGTGGATGTCGCCACCGATGCCGAACACGCCCACCTTCGGCTCGATGACGCGATATTCGGGCGATTGGGCATCGAATGGGTGGTCCTTCCAGTTGGCGAGGCAACGTTGAACACCAGCCCGGTGCGCATCGGACTGAGCGAGGACGGTCGGCGGCAGCGCGAAGATCCAAGCGACGGCGGAGATGGCGAGCGGGATGATTCGAAGCATGAGCGGGATGTTAGTCCGAATGCCTCACCGCGTCACCCGCCCTTGTCCGGACGGTGCACCGATACGGGCAGGCTCTGCTCGATCTGGACGCGGCCGGGCGATCGCGACTCATTCCGGGAGCGGGATGAACTCGACGTCATCACCCGGGACCTTGGGAAATCGTCCTTCCTTCCAGTCGTGCTTGGCCTGCTCGATCCGCGCCTTGGAGCTCGAGACGAAGTTCCACCAGATGTGCCGTTCGCCGTCGATCGGCGAGCCGCCCAGGAGCACGATGCGAGCGTCGGTCGTCGCACGCAGCAGCACGTCCGCGCCTACCGTGAACACCAACATGCGACCGCGTTCGGCGCGCTCGTTCCCGCACGTGATGGCGCCGTCGACTACGTAAGCCGCCCGCTCCTCGTGGTCTCTGGGAACCGGCAGCTCGCATCCTGCCGGCATTGCCACGTCGAGGTAGAAGAGTGGCGCGAACGTCTTGACGGGTGATTTCTCTCCGTATGCTGTGCCCGCAAGAACTCGAATGCGGGCACCGGCGACGTCGAGCGACGGCAGCGTCTTCGCCGCGTGATGATGGAACTCCGGTTCGGTTTCCTCGCTTGCCACAGGGAGCGCGACCCAGAGCTGTAGACCGTCCATGCGCGAGCCAGCGCGGCGCGACTCCGCACCCGTTCGCTCGGAGTGCACGATGCCGCGGCCTGCGATCATCCAGTTGACGTCGCCCGGTCGAATCGGTTGGTGCGATCCGAGGCTATCGCGATGGACGATCTCACCGTCGAACAGGTACGTCACCGTCGCGAGCCCGATGTGCGGGTGCGGTCGCACGTCGATCCCGTGACCTGCGGCGAACTCGTTGGGTCCCATGTGGTCGAAGAAGATGAACGGGCCGACGAGGCGGCGCATGCCCGAGGGGAGGACCCGTCCTACGGTGAAGCCTCCGAGGTCGCGCGGCCGCGCATCGATGACCGTTGCGATCTCGGGAGTCGCGGGGCAGCTCGAACAAACCGGATCCCCTGCGGGCCATTCGCTCATAGGCGGTAACGCCTGGTGAAGTTTCAGCTCGCGGCGGCTCGGCGACGCCGGCCGCTGATCAGATAAACTGCCGCGCGCAGCTCCAGCAGCGGATCGGCCGACGCCTCGATGCCGTCGACGCGCGGAATCGGGTCGAAGATGATGTGCTTCTGCTCCTTCGCATCGTTCGCGACCGGCGCGGTGAGCTCGAAGCGGCCGAGCTCGAGGAGCTCGCGATCTTCGGGCCAATGCACGGTCGCATCATCGACTACGTCGCCGTCCTTCGCTAGCTGCGCGAGCAGCTGGAACGCGACCGGCTTGCTGGCGATCCGCTCCGCGATCTCGTCGAACAGATAGCTCGGGCCCTTCTGCTTGAGAGCCGCCTCGTCGAGATACGCGTTGCCCGCTGCGGGAACGATGCGGTAGCGCCCGAAGCGGCTGATACCTCGCGCGTTGGTGAAGCGCATCGCGTTGACGCCAAAGTAGGTCTCGGTCGCGGCGCTGACCGGCGGGGGCTTCGGTGTCTGCACGAATGCGAGCGCGGCCGAATGACTACCGAGGTACGCTTCGAGCGGCGAGCCCTTGAGATTCGCGGGATCGCTCGAGGCGAGGGCACGAAGAAATTCGAGGAACTCGCCGCCGGTGTGCGTCGGGAAGCCGTCCACCGAGTGGCTCACGATGTCCGTGTGCACGCGCTCGGCGAGATGGAAGCGGACCGCGAGGCCGCGCGGGTTCGCATTGGGATCGGTGTCGGGCAGGAGCGGGATGCCGGTCGAGTTCGAGAATCGCATCGTCACCGGAGTCGACGGCCGCGTCATGTGTGGCGCTTTGCTGAGCGATGCCGCGCCGGACGCCGGTTTGAACGTCCCCGTGAACATCGCGCCCTTCGCGTGAACGGGACGGAAACCCGGATGATCACCGAAGATCGCCGTGATCTGTCGGAGCAGGTCTTCGGCGAGACCGAGAAGCTTCTCGTCATTCGGTAGCGGCATCCTCGTGGCCTCCTCGACGTGGTGTGTCAAATTCTCCGCCAAATCACAAAGTGGTCCCGCCTCGTTTTGAGCCACGCGGCGCGTTGGATCGCTGTTCCATCCGTGGAAAAGTTACCGGATGGATCTCAATGAAATTCTCGTGTTCACCCGCGTCGTGCAAAACGGCAGCTTCACGGCTGCCGCCGTCCAGCTCGACATGCCGAAATCGACCGTGAGTCGGAAGGTGTCGGAGCTCGAGGAGCGACTGAACGCGCGCCTACTGCAGCGGACGACCCGCAAGCTGAGCCTCACGGACGCCGGCCGAACCTACTACGACTACTGCGCGCGGATCGTTGCCGAGGTCGAAGACGCGGAGCGCGCGATCAGCAAGCTGCAGGACACGCCGCGCGGGCTGCTGCGCGTGACGACTGGCCCCAACGCCGCGTTCCTCGCTCCGATCATCACCGATTACTTGAAACGGCACCCGGCAGTCTCCCTCGAGCTCGTGTGCACGACTCGTGCAGTCGACCTCGTCGAGGAACGCTTCGACCTCGCCATTCGAGCCGGCACGCTACCCGATTCGACGCTCATCGCGAGGCGTCTCGGGCGTGTGAGCTGGTGGCTCGTGGCCGCACCGGCGTACCTGAAAAAGCGCGGACGGCCGCGGTCCCCCGCAGACTTGGCAAAGCACGACTGCTTGTTTTTCGGCCCCGCGCTCGCCGACGTGGGGCCACAGCTCGAGAAAGATGGTGACGTCGCGCGGCTCACCGTTTCGCCGCGGATGACGGTGACCGAGATGGACATCCTGAACGCGGTGGCAAAGGCGGGATTGGGGATCGCCCTTCTCCCCGCCTTCCAATGCGTCGAGGATTTGCGTGCTCGTCGGTTAGAACGTGTGCTTCGTGGGTGGGACGCCCCGTCGGTACCCTTGCAGGCTGTGTATCCGAGCGCCCGGCACCTCTCCCCGAAAGTGAAGACGTTCGTCGAGCACCTTCAAGAGCGAATGAGCCGATCGAGATTGTTCCTCCAGTAGGACATTCTGTCTCACTCAGGCATTCTAGTTAGACCCCCGAAACAGTCCTACCGTTGCGCCCATGAGACAAACGGCGCTTGTAGTTAGGATCCTCCTCGGCTCGATCTTCTTCATCTTCGGCCTCAACGGCTTTCTGCAGTTCATCCCGATGGCGGATATGCCGGAAGGCGCGATCGCTTTCTTCGGTGCGCTCGCGAAGACGGGATACATGCTGCCGATCCTGTTCGCCGCGCAGATCGTCGGGGGGGCGCTGCTGCTCGCCGGCATGGTTCCGCTGGCGCTCGTGGTCTTGGCCCCGATCGTCGTCAACATCGTCGCATTTCACGTCTTCCTCGCACCGAGCGGGTTGCCGCTCGCGATCGTGGTGGCTGCCGCATCGCTGTTTCTCGCGTACGCGTACCGTGAATCGTACAAGCCGCTCCTCACAGCGAGTGGCGTGCAGTCGTTACAGGCGAAAAGCGATCATCCGGCTCCAGAGAGCTCGCCGGATCTCGCGCACCATCGAACGCGCTAGAATGCCGACGCGACGAGCGTCACGTCCGCGTTCTTCCAGACCTCGCGGAATTGCTGCTCGACCTTCGCCGCCTCGGCGGTCTTCTTCTGCGCCCGCAGCGCCTCGCTGAGCCCGTAGAGCGCCCAGCCGTTCTTGGGATTGCGCTTGAGGTCGGCGCGATAGACGGCCTCGGCCTCCTTGGCCTTGCCGGCTTTCAACAGCTCGGCGCCGAGCAGATGGCGCACCGGGAAAAACCAGTCGGAGGGCTCGTCGTAGGCGAGCTTGTCTTCCTTCGCCACTGCTTGGCGCAGCAGCGTGATCGCCTGCGAGGGATGCTTCTCGGCGATCGCGATCCGCGCCTGGACGATCGTTATGGCGAGCGCGAGGACATCGTTCGCCGAATTGAAGCCGGCGGCGGCGTCCGCGGGAAGCTCGGAGCGGAGCTTCTCGAGGTCGGCGAGCACGCGCTTGGCGTCCTCGACACGCCCTTTGGCCGCGAGCGCGGTACCACGCGCATAGAGGTACCCGCCGCTGAGCGCCTTGAGCTGCGGGTTCGGCGGTTCCTCGACCAGGAGATCGTCCCACATCCCGAAGCGCAGCCGCGCCGTGTACGCTTCCGACAAGGGCCAATCCATCCCCGGCATCATCGCCAGCATCTCGTCGGAGAGCAGGGTGCGAGATTGCTTCGCCGCGTGCACCGCATCCGCTCGCCGTCCCTCCATCGCGGCCGAGTAAGCGAGGAACTGATAGTTGTGAGCGGTGTAGACGGCGTAGTAGTCGAGGGGCGTGGTCTTGGCGAAATACGCGCGGTCTGCCTCGGCGCCTTTGCGATTCGCTTCGGCAGCCTCCGCGTAGCGCCCGACCCGCTGGAAGATGTGAGCGGGCATGTGCTCGAGGTGGCCGGCCGCCGGCATCATGCCGCGCAGGCGCTCCGCCGCCGCCACGCCGCGCCCCGGATTCGGCGACGCCTCGACGGCATGAATGTAGTAGTGGTTGGCACCCGGATGCTGCGGATCGCGGGCGAGGACCGATTCGAGCGTCGCGAGGATCACGCGCGTGCCCGGCGCCGGCTTGCCGTCCGGCGTCCAGAGCTTCCACGCGTTCAGGTTCATCTTCGACTCGGCGTACAGCGTCTGCACGTCGAGGTCGCGGGGGAACTGCTTGGCGACCGCCGCCATCGCATCGGCGTACGCCGTGAGGACGGGGCCTTCATTGGAAGGGTCGAGCGGCCGCGGCCCGTCGTAGCGTTTGGCGAGCGCGCCGATCAGCGCCTGCTCGACCGCGGTGGCTCGCGACGCTTGTTGCTTCGCCTGCTCGAGCGCCTCCCAAGCCACCTTGGCGCGCGGCTCGGCCATCAGCGGCAGGTTGTAGTTCGGACCGACGGTGAGCGCGACGCCCCAGAAACACATCGCGCAATGCGGGTCGAGCTCGGCCGCCTTCGCGAAGGAGCGCGTCGATTCGTCGTGGTTGAACGACCAGAGGTAGCGCATGCCCTGATCGAAGAACTTCTGCGCCTCGGGCGAAGAGGTGGTGACGTCGCGGTGAAAGTCGCCGAGGCCGTCGTAGAGTCGCGCGCCGCGGGCCCAATCGCCGAGCGTCTGCGGAACCTCGTGCCGCTCATGGGCCAGTTGCTGCGATGGGGGCGACTGCTTTCGGGAGAGCGATAACTTCCCCATACAGCCGCACAGCAGCAGCACCGACACCGTAAGCCCGACCAGCCAGCGCAAGGGTCTCATCCCGCTACTCCCGTTGGCGCCATCCGGCGCACGTCTTCTCGGAATTCCCGCGCGATCCTCTAGCCGAGGTCGCCGCGGCGCGCCAGTCAGCTTGGGCCGGCCACGGCTCATCGGAGGTGCTTCAAAGCGCCCTCGGTCGGATTCGCCCGCACGACAATCGAACTTTTCTAGCAACGTCCCTTCCGAGCAAGCCTGTTGCCACGACCGTTGGCTGGAGTAGGCTCTCGGACATTAACGTTCCGGGCCGGCCGCCCGTCCAAGCATTCAAGCGCCCGCGCCGCTCAGCGCGGCGGTACGCCCACGAACGCGACACCAGCCATGGATCAGCTCGCCGATCTCTACACGGAACGTCCGAACAGCTTGATCCCGCCGCTCGCGGTCTCGCTGCTCGTGCACGCGCTGCTGGCGATGCTGTTCGTCTCCGCGGCGATGCAAATGCCGCGCGACACTTCCTCGCCGATCGACGTCGAGATCTTGGAGCCCGAGCAGGCCGCTCGTCGAGCACGCGCGCAACCGTCGAAACCCGCGGAAAAGGCGCCGGCTCCCGAACCGGCGGTGCAACTTCCGAAGACGCAGATCGTCAGCCCACCGGATAGTCCCGAGCAGAAGTCCGACAAGGCGAAGCTGCTGAGCGACCGCGACAGCCGCGCCGATCAGGAGACGATCAAGCAAGGCGCGCCGGCATCCGCCCCGAAGCCGCCCGCGCAGACGGCGAAAGCGGAGGATTCACGTCCCGGGGCCAAGGAGCGGCCGGCGACGAAAGCGGCTGGTGACAGCTCGGGCACCAGGCGCGGCGACGCCAGCGGCATCACCGCCGAGCGTGCGAACGACGCCACCACCCGCACGGCGCCCCTCCCCGGACTCGGCGACCTCTTCGTCAAGCCGTCCGAGCTCGCGCGCGACCCGGCGCTGCGCCGCGGCGAGTCGGGCACGGACCAGAGGACCGAGGACGGCGGCAAGCGCGACCTCGCGCTGCTCAACCACCCCGAGCTGTGGCCGGAGCCGGCTCCGCACGGCGCCTTCGACTTTCTGCCGAACGTCCGGTCGGGCGACATCACGATGCTCAACACCAAGGCCGATCGCTTCGCGCCCTTCGTGCGCCGCGTCGGCCTGCGCGTGTTCCAGAGCTTCAGCATGCAGTTCAAGCAACAGATCTACGCAGGCCAGGTCCCGGAGGGACGGGACGACGTCCAGATCGAGGCCGTCATGAGCCGCGACGGGAAGCGCATGGAGGTCTCGCTCAAGCAGCATTCCGGAAATCTGTCCACGGACCGCACGCTGCTCGGCACGTTGAACGATCAGACGTTCTTCGACGACAACCCGCCGGCGGAGGCGGTGGCAGCCGACGGGCACATCCACTTCGTATTCGCCCTCAACTCCATGGTCTCGGCGGCGCGCGATCCGCGCCGTGGCCGACAGCCGGGAGCGCAGTGGGTGATGGGCGCCGGACTGCTTTAGGAGCGAAGGGGCGAGGATGATGGAACCGGTGAGCAGCGCGCCGCACGGCAGCACGATCGCCGAGGCGCTGAGAGGATTCACGCTGGTCGGCGGCGACTGGGTGCTGTGGGTGCTGATCGCCGCCGGAGCGCTCTCGCTCGCGGTCACGATCGAGCGGCTGATCTATTTCACGCGCAATCGCACACCCGCGCGCCGCTTCCTCGAGGCGCTCACCGCGAAACTGCGCGTCCGGGACTTCCGCGGCGCCTCGGTGCTCGCGCAGGCTACGAAAGGCGCCGAGGCGCGCATCGCCTACGCGGCCCTCGCCCGCATCGCCGACGGCGAGCGTGCCGTCGAGGAGCTGATGACGAGCCGCGAGATCGCCGAGCGCCTGCGCTTCGAGAAGTACCTGATGATCCTCGGCACGATGGGCAACAACGCGCCGTTCTTCGGCCTCTTCGGCACCGTCCTCGGCATCATCAAGGCGTTCCACGATCTCGGTGCCTCGGCGAGCGCCGGCGGCGGCTCCACGCTCGTCATGAGCGGAATCTCGCAAGCGCTGGTCGCGACGGCGATGGGCCTGCTGGTCGCGATACCGGCGGTGGTCGCCTACAACTACTTCCGGCGCAAGGTGAAGGAGTTCAACGCGAACGCGGAGGCAATCGAGCACGTCATCCGCGCGTACGCCGGCGATCGCTCGCAGCCGTCCCGCGAAGCGCCGCCGTCGGACGCACAACCGAGCGAAGCGGCGCCGTCGCCGCCTCAGTGGAACGAGACGGTCACGACGAACGGCTGAGCGACGGTGTTCGCCAGCGTGATGGCCGACGGGCACATATGTTGGCCGTTGTCGAACGAGGCCGCCCACGAGATCGTGTAGACGCGCCCGGCGACGGGATCGTTCAGCGGCAGCTTGAGAATCACGAAATCGGTAGCCGTCCCGGATACCGTCTCGGTAGCGACGCCTGGCGACGAGATCGTCGCGGTGAGCTTCACCTGCCCGGCGTCGTCCAACGGGTCGAACGATTCCGACGCGGTGAGCTCGAGCAGCCCTTGCGACGGGTTCACGGTCAGACTGCCGTCGGGGTGAACCTCCACGCCCGACAGATGCAGGAAGTCCGCATCGAGCGGCGCGATCAGCAGCGCGCAGTCGCGGAACACCGCGTTGTTGCCGGCCCGCGCGCTTGGCGCGACCAGCAGCGCGACGGCGACGCTCAGCACCGCCGCCCGAACGGAGACGCTCCGGATCCGCATGCTTCTACCTCCCGCGCCGACGTGCGCGGCGCCGTAATGTGTGAGGGAAAATTACCCTTTTGACGATCTTCTATGCGCCCCGCACGGCTGCGTCAACGGGGAGTCGTTACTGCGCCGTATAGCCGCCGTCGAGCACGAGCTCGGCTCCGGTCATGTGCCCTCCATGCGCAGGATGCCCGCGTTGTTTCCGCCTCCCCGTGGCCCCGCGCCCCGCCCGAGATCAGCGCCACCTTGCCATGCAAGCGTTCCGACATGGGTTTTCCTCTGTCGCCACGCGCCTATCATCGGCGTGCCCGAAAGTCTCTTGCGCTAGTCGGCGTGGGCGAGGAAGCTCGAACGATGTTTCCCTATCACGACGAGAACTCGACGCGGACCACGCCGATCGTCACGCTGGCGATCATCGCGGCCAACGTCTTCGTATGGATCGTCGTGCAGGGAGCGGGCCAGGAGCTACCGCTCGCGCAGTCGGTCTGCAACCTCGGCCTGATCGCCGGTGAGCTGACCGGCCGAGTGCCGCCGGGAAGCCAATTCCCGATGGGCGACGGCTTGGTATGCGTCGTCGATGCCGGTCCTCAATACCTGCACGTGCTGACGTCCATGTTCCTGCACGGGTCGTGGATGCACCTGCTCGGCAACATGTGGTTCCTGTGGATCTTCGGCAACAACGTCGAGGATTCGATGGGTCACCCGCGCTTCATCGCGTTCTACCTGCTGTCCGGCATCGCCGCGGCGGCGGGGCAGGTCTTGCTGACGCCCAACTCGGTGCTGCCGATGGTCGGCGCATCGGGAGCGATCAGCGGCGTGATGGGCGGGTACCTCATCTTGTATCCCTTCGTGCGCGTGTACGTGCTGATTCCGCTCGGCTTCTTCGTCACCACCGCCGCGCTGCCCGCGTGGACGATGGTGGGTTACTGGATCGTTCTGCAGCTCTTGGCCGGGCTGGTCTCGCTACGCTCCACGGAAGTCGGCGGCGTCGCGTTTTGGGCGCACGTCGGCGGCTTTTTGGCCGGCGTGCTGCTCGTCAAGCTGTTCGCGCAGCACGAGTACGTCGAAGCGCATCAGACGACACAGTGGACGCCGCGCCGCGTCGGCTGGCAGTAGCCGTCACGCGGAGGGCAAGCGCTCGTCGATCGCCAGCTCGAACGATTCGAGCGTACGAACGTATGCGTCGGGCAACCCGTGGTGGCGCGCGCCGTCGAGCAGCAAGCCCAGATAGCGCGCCGACGGCTTTCGCCCCGTCGCTGCATGGATCGACGAATAGGTGAATGCCGCGATGTGCTCCCCGTCGTCGGTGATCACGTCGACCGGCGCGCGCCGGTAAAAGCCGCGATCGACGCCTTCCGTACGGTCCAGCCGATCGCACTCCTGCGCCGCGAGCAGATAGAGCACGCCCCAGACGCGTCCTTCGACGCACGCCTCGAGGTTGGCCACGCCGCGCTCGCCGGGTCCCACGGGCAGATGAAAGCAGACCCGATGTCCTGCCAACGAACCGCGGCGCACGGCCCGTGGATGCATGCCTCGGTGCTCGAGAAAAATCGCGGGGCTCATGTTGCTGCCGTACGCGAAGTACCAGAGCGTCTCGCCGTCAGCGGCTGCGCGACTCGCCATTCCGAGGCCATCATCGCCACCCTCGATATTGATTCAAGCGGCCTGCGGCGCTTTGTTGGCGGGTGATGAAGATGCTGACGCTCGGCGTGGCGGCTGTCCTCGGCAGCGTCGCCGCCCTGCCGCCCGCCGCGGTCGACCCCGACGTCATCCGGCGCGGCCGGCGCGGCTGTCACGAGATCGCGCTGACGTTCGACCTCTGCCCGGTCCACGGCGGCAGCGGCTTCGACGCGGCACTCGTCGAAGATCTGGTCCAATCGCAGACACCGGCCACGTTCTTCGCGTCGGGCCGATGGATGATCGAGCACGAGGCCGAGCTGCACGAGCTGCTCGCCGTTCCGTTCTTCGAGGTCGAGACGCACGGCCAGCGGCACGCGCACCTGAAAGGCATGGACGCCGACGCGCAGCGGCGGGAGATCGAGGGACCGGTCGGGCTACTGCGTGCGCGTTACGCGCACCAGTCGCTGTTTTTCCGACCGCCCTACGGCGACTACGACGAGACCACGTTGTCCGTCGCGCGTGCGCTCGGCCTGCGCGTCGTGCTGTGGAGCGCGGCCTCCGGTGATCCGGACCCTCGACTGTCGGAGGCGGACATCATGACCGCGCTCGCCACCCGCCTACGAGACGGCGGGGTCATCGTGTTCCATGCCAACGGCAAGGGCTGGCACACGCGCGAGGTGATCCGCGACTTGCGCGACCCGCTCGCCGAGCGGCACCTGCGGCCGGTCACGCTGGCGACGTTGGTGCAGGGTTGCTCGTGAGCGCGAGCCCGCAGGTCAGACCGTACGTCGCCGCAGACCAGGCGACCATCGTCGCGATGCTGTGCCCGCAGGATCCCTGGCGCCGACTCGGCTACACCGCGGCCGACTGGCGCCGCATCCTCGATCCTCCACTGCGCGGCCGCGAAGGCTGGGTGATCGAGGATTCGTCGTCCGCCGCGGGCATCGCGCTGCTACGCGCCAACTTCCTGGTCGGCGACTATCTCGAGCTGTTCGCGATCGCCGCCGGCGTACACGGGCGCGGGTTGGGATCCACGCTGCTCGCCGCGGTGGAGCGCGTCGCGCTCGCGCGCGGCCGAAACCTCTTCGTGTGCGTCTCGGACTTCAACCACGCGGGACGGCGATTCTACGCGCGCCACGGCTACCAGCAGGTCGGCACGCTGCCCGATCTGCTCGTCACGGGATCGAGCGAGCTCTTGCTGCGCAAGACCAGCGGCGCGGCGCGCGCGTGACTCAATCCGGCTTGCGAAGCCGTCGCAGCGTGCCGTTCCAGTCGAGCGGCGCGGCGAGCAGCGACGCGACGTCGTAGTCCGGCGCGGCGAACAGCGCCCATTGCTGGCGCGGATGGTGCCAGTCGAGCGGCGCGAAGCGTAATCCCAGCGCCGTGGCGAGCGCCTCCAGCGTTCGCGGCGTGTAGCGCACGCATTCCGGATAGAACCACCCGGGCTGCTGCTCGTCACGATCGTCGGGCAGGAACGTCGCGGCCAGCGCCCCGGCGCGACCCAACCGCGGCGCCAGCTGCTCGAGCCAGTCGCGCAGCAGGTCCGGCCCGGTGTGGCTGAAGATCGACTGCGCGACGACGAAGTCGAAGCGCTGCGCCGGCGGCAATTCGCGCGTCGAGTCCGCGAACGAGAACGTCGCGCGCTTGATGCGCACCAGGTCGGCGCCCACCTCGCGCGCGATGCCTTCGTCGACGAGCCAGCGGTTGGGCTCGATGCCGAAATAATTGCCCGCGTTCAGATACGGAATCAGCAGGCGCCCGACGCGCAGCGACCCGCAGCCGACGTCGAGCAGCGCGTGGTGCTGGCGCAGGCCGAGCGCGACCAGCAAGCCGAACGTCATCGCCGCGATCAGATCGTAGTCCTCGGGCGGCCCGACGTAGGCGCGATAGTGACGGTCGCCCGCGGGTCGGCCGAGGCCGAGATCGGCGGGCTCGCCGTGCGGCTCAGCCGGCTTCGTCGTCCAACGAGCGCATCACGGCGGCGATGCGGTCGCCCCAGAGCTTGGTCTGCAGCCAGCAGTTGTAGAGATACGCGTTCTGCAGCCAGCGGCTGTCGAGCTCGCGGAACGACTGGCGCTCGAGGTGATACATCTCCACCTCGGCGAGGTACCAGGTCTCGCGCCCCGCGTGCAGGCACGCCAGGCAGAGGTCGGAGTCCTCGAATGTGCCGTGCACGTAGCTCTCACGCAGCTTGCCGACCTGCTCGAACAGCTCGCGAGAGATCATCAGGCACGCGCCGGTCACCGCCGGAACGACCCGCGTCACGTCGGCCGGCGGATAGTGCCGGGGAAGGCCTTTGAAGTAGTGCAGGTTCCCCCACGACCCGGACGGGTCGTGGCCGCGCGTGAAGAAGACCCCCGCGTGCTGCAGCGAGTCGTCCTCGTAGAGCAGCTTCGGGCCGAGCACGCCGATGCCGGGCTTGGAATCGTAGAAGTCGATCATCGTTCGCAACCAGCCCGGACGCGACGGGAACACGTCGGAGTTGAGCAGCACGAGCAGCCGTCCGCTCGCCGCCGCGGCGCCGACGTTGCTCGCCCCCGAGTAGCCGACGTTGCGCTCGAGCACCAGGATGCGCAGCGCCAGCCCGTAGAGCAGGAACAGCTGGTGCGCCGCGGCCTCGACCTCACGCTCCTGCTCCGGCGAATCGAGCACGTAGATGAGCTCCGCGCCGGCCAGGTCGGGATCGTCCGCGAACTGCACGAGCTGCTGTTCCAGAAGATCGATGCGGCGATAGAGCGGGATCACCAGCGACGCGGCCGGGCTCGGCGGCGGCGTGCCGAATGTCAGCGTGCGGCGCACGCCGACGCGCGCGCGGCAGCGATCGGTCAAGCGCTCGAGCACCGGATGCACGTACTCCCACGTGGACGTCGCGCAGGGATCCGACGGCACGCTGTCGAGCACCGTGCGGCGGCCCTCGAACGGGTCGGTGCCGGTGGCGGATGGATCGCTCGCGGACGCGGCGCCGTTCGTCCCGAGATCGAGCGCGACCGTGCCGGATCGAGCCGCACCGGCCGAGACCAACGCGAGGAAGCGTCCGGGCGGATGGTCGGGGGTGCCGTTCGGCAGCCAATGCAGCGCGGGCGCGCCCAAGACGCCGGCCCCGCGCCACGCGTCTTGCAAAGCGGCCTTGTCTTCGTCGGCTACGTGGCCGACGATGAACACGCTCTCGTCGTCGACCGCGACGACGCGATCGACCTCCGGCCGGATCGGCGGCGCCGCGAGATGCCGATCGGAGAAGTCTCGCGTACGGATCAGATCGATCACGAGATCGGTGCGGCCGGCGCCGCGCCGCAGCGCGGCGGCGCGCTGCACCAGCTCTTGCGCGCCGGGCTCGCGCTGCAGCAACGCGACGTAGGCCGCGCCGACGAACTCCTCGTCGGAGATGGCGCTCGTTTCCCGGCCGCGCTGCATGCGTTGCAGACGCGCCTGGAGCTCCCGCGATCCCGCGAATGCGTCGATCATCTCGTCGCGCGTCATGCCGCCGTCGAGCAGCGCCACGTGGCGGCGGCGACCCTCGGCGTCCGCGCGCCGGCCGAACACGCCGCGGTAGAGCGCATCGACGAAGTCGTTCGTCGGCAGCGCGAGCAGCGGCGTGGCGGGAGATCGTCGGCGGCGGTTCAGCCGCTCGAGCGTCACCTGCGCGCGGCGCACCGGCGCGGTCATCTTCCACGAAACCGATGCGGTGACCTTCGCCAGCGCCTTGGAAAGCCGCTCGATCTGCCACCCGCGCTCGGCGACCTGCGCTTCCAGCACGGCGAGCCGCTCGTCCTTGCGCGCGCGCTCTTCGGCGAGCGCGAACACCTCGCGCTGCCGGTCGCCCAGCTGCTGGCCGATGCTCGTCATCTCGTTCGCCCCGCTGTGGATCTTCGCCGCCGCGGCGACGATCTCGGAGGACAACCGGGCGATGGTGTTCTCCTTGTCGCTCAAGGCGCTGCGCAGCATGCCGTGATCGCCGCGGCGCGCCTCCAGCTCGGCGTGTGCCTTCACCAGCTCGGCGCCGAGGCGATTGGCCTGCGCCTGCTCGGCGCCGAGCTCGCGGCGCAGCGTCTCGATCGCGGCCCGGGCCGCGGCCAGCTCGCCACGCACGGACTCGAGCTGCGCTCGGATGTCGCCGCGCTCGCGTTCTCCGAGCGCGCGCTGCTCTTCGGCTTGCACCCGCTGCGCTTCCGCCTGCAGCCGCTGCTGCGAGAGGTCCTTCCGCTGCTCCGCGACCAGCGGAGCCCACAGGCGATCCGCCTCGGCGAACTCCCGCGCGACGGCGTCGAGCCGCGGCTCGTCGGCAGCCGCGCCGTCGAACGCCGCGAAGCAGTCGAGCACCCAGCGAGTCAGCTCCGGACGCGCGGCGAGCTCCGCCGTCGCGAAGCGATGGTGACGCCGCGGCGGCGACAGAAACCCTTCGAGCTCGGCGATCGTCTGCGGCGAAGGCGCGAACGCGAGGTCCAACTCCTTCGCCACCCGATCCGCCACCGACCGCCAATCGGCCAGCAGGTCGGCGTAACGAATCAATGCGCGCCGGTGGCCTCGGCTGCCGCGCTCCGCTTCCAGCATGTGGCGCAACCACAAGGCGAGCGACTTCGCCGTCGAGAAGCCGTCGCGCTTCTTCAGCGAAGCCGCGACTTCGAGCGGGTTGCGCACCGAAAGCACGAAGCGCGCCTGCGCGTCGAACTCGCGCAGCACGTCGAGCCAGAACGGCACGAACCGGCACGCGCGCGGGTCCTTGATGACGAACCACTCGCTGGCGGCGAAATCGCGCTCGAGCACCGCCAGCACCTGGCCGCGAAAATCAGCGGCGACGTCCGAGGCGAACCATGCCGGTGGAACCGGCAGCACGTCGTCCCACGACGAGCCGCAGGAGGCGAGCATCGCGTCGTGCAGCTCCTGCAAGTCCTTCGACTCCCAGAAGCCGGTCTCGTTGTCGGTCCACGGCGGCATCAGGTTCTTCGGCAGATCGGCGCCGAGCAAGCTGAGCACGCGCGTCACCGCAGAGGTGCCGCTGCGGTGCATGCCGAGTACGAGGACCGCTTTACGCATCACTCGGCCGGGCGTCGGATCGGGAATCGCGCCGCCGGCGAAGAATCGATTCGTACTCGCGAAGGTGCGCCGTCAAGGCCTCGTCCACGGAGAACAGCGGCCGGATGCCGCCGCGCAAGCGCTCCCATAGGCCCGCCGTGCCGGCGGCGCGCGCGAGGGTGTCGGCGAGCGCCTCGACGTCGCCGGCCGCGAAATGCAGGCCGTCGACGCCGTCGCGGACCTTTTCCTTCATGCCGCCGATGTCGCCGCAGATCACCGGGCGACCATGCAAGAAAGCCTCCTGGATCACCAGCGGCGAGTTCTCCCACCACCGCGAGGGCACGACCACCCAATCGACGAGCGCCATGCGCTGGGCGAGCTCGGTATGCCGGTACGGCCCGAGATCGGAGAGCTGCCCGTTGCAGCCCTCGGCGAGGAGGCTCAGCCGAGCGCGAAATTCCGCCGTCTGCCAGTCGAGGTTGGCGCCGTTCAAGTGCAGCTTGACCGGCGGTCCACCGCGCTTGCCGACCAGCGCCAGCGCTTCGAGCAGCACGTCTACGCCCTTGTAGGGGTTCACCTGGCCGAAATAGCCAAACCGGCTGCGGCCCTCGCCGTTCTCCGTCACGCGCGGCGGCAGCGGCTCGCGCAGCCGGCGGCCGTACTCGATGAACGTGATCTTCTCCGCCGGCAAGCCCCATTCGACGTAGCGCTGCGCCAGGAAGCGGCTCGGCGCGACGAACTGGTCGACGAGCGCCAGGTGCGATTTGATGAAGCGCTCGCGCAGGAAGAAAGCGCTCGGCGCGAAGTGCGGAAAGCAGCGATGGCAGCGGTCGGGCGCGGCGCGCTCGCACGGCCGGTTCGTGGACTTCTCGAGCATCTGGCCGTCGGCGTGACAGATGAATCCGTACTCGTGCAGCGTCACCAGCAGCGCGGCGTTCGGCAGCACGTTGCGCGCGACCCGGATCGCCTCGACGCCGATGTGCAACAGGTGCTGGAAATGCACGACATCCGGGCGGTGGCGGCGCAAGAACTCCTTGAGATGGACCGTGAAGAGCCGCTTGTCGCGCTGTCCGTACCAGAAGTAGTCCATTCCGCCGGTGTGCAGCAGCGCCTGGTCGGGATGACCATCGATCGGCCGCAGCAGCGTGCCGGGCGGCGGAACGTGCTGCGGCTCGCCGCTGCGTGCGAGCAGGAACGGCTCGACCTCGCCGCTCTCGCGCATCGCCTCATAGAGCTCGTACGCGTGCTGTTCAGCACCGCCGGCGCGAACCGCGGGGTGGCCGTGCGCGACGTATAAGACGCGGAGCTTCTTCAAAGTGGCGGATTCCGAGTGACACAAGCGACGCGGGTTTTCAATCGAGGGAATGCCCGACAGGAATCATTTTACGGATTGCGGCGCCGCGTTGACGCCCGGTAGTGTGTCGGCATTCGACTGATTCGGTGCGACCGCGCCGCGAAGTGAAAATGATCGGCGGCGCCGCGCTACTCAAAAACGTAGGAGGAGCTTCGATGCGGATCCCCGGGTGGAGTTTCGGCGTGGTGTCTCTCTTTGCCTTGATCGCGGTATCGCCGGCCGCGGCGCAGAACTTCGACGATCTGGTGTTGCACACCGTCACGCCGTGCCGGTTGTGGGACACGCGCAACACGACACCGATCGCCGCGAACGCGACGCGCAACTTCAACGTCTTCGGCAACAACTTTTCGGGCCAGGGCGGCAACGCCGCGGGCTGCGGGCTGCCGGTCACGTCGCCGGCCTCGGTCGTCGCCGTCGCCATCAATTTCGTCGCCACGAACTCGGCGGGCAATGGCACGCTGAAGGGCTGGGCGGGCGACATCTCCGAGCCGGCCAACGCTTCCATCGTCAACTACAGCCCGAATACGTTCGCGATCGCCAACGCCGCGATCGTCGCCGTGCGCGCGACCGGTCAGGGCACGAACGACCTCGTCATCCGAGCCAACGGCGCACAGACCGACACCGTCGGCGACGTGGTCGGCTACTTCACCAAGAGCGAACGACACGTCCTGCAGGACGCGACGAGCCCCAACCTGTTCGGCGGCTCACCGAGCAACTCGGTGGACACGGCTAACGGCGTCCTCGGCGCCACGATCTCGGGCGGCGGCACCTCGGGCGGAGCCAATAGCGTGACGTCCAACTACGGCACGGTCGGCGGCGGCAGAGGCAACAACGCGGGCGGCGCCAACAACAATACCGAAGGTCTCTGGGCGACGGTGAGCGGCGGCGACGCCAATGGCGCGGCGGCGAATCACGCGACCGTAGGTGGTGGCGTGCAGAATCTCGCCGCCGGTGACAACGCCACCGTGGCCGGCGGCTCGGCGAATCAAGCCATCGGCAACTTCGCCACGATCCCCGGCGGCTCGAGCAACCACGCCGGAGGCGCCAACGCCTTCGCGGCGGGCACGCAAGCCAATGCCAGCCACGCGGGCTCCATGCTGTTCTCGGACGCGGCCGGGCTCGCGTTCAATTCGAAGACGGCCAATGAATTCGCGGTGCGCGCCACCGGCGGCGTGCGGTTCGTCACGGCGATCAACGGCGCCGGCACGACGACCGCGGGCTGCGCCGTGGATGCGACCGGTACGATGTTCTGCACCACCGGTTTCGTCACCACGAGCGACCGCGCGGCCAAGGAGAGCTTCGCCGGCGTCGATGGCGGCGACATCTTGGAGCAACTCGCGAAGCTGCCGATTCAGACCTGGAAGTACCGTGAAGACGCCAACGGCACGCGACATATCGGCCCGATGGCCCAGGACTTCTACAGCGCGTTCCGCGTCGGTCACGACGACAAGCACATCGCGACGGTCGACGCGGACGGCGTCGCGCTCGCCGCGATCCAGGCGCTCTACAAGCAACTGCAGCAGAAGGATGCCGAGATCCGCGAGCTGAAGAGCCGTCTCAACGGCATGCAGTCGGTGGTCGATCGCGTCGAGCGGCTCGAGCGTCAGCTGCCTGTCCGCACCGTTTCGGCGGACGCGGCTCGCTGAGAAACACACGCACCGAAGCCGGCCCGCTTCAACGCGGCGGGTCGGCTTCGGTGGCCGTCTGATACGCGTCTTCGCCGTCGGCGGCACCATGACGCGAGAGCGTGACGGGAATCCTGCGCGTCCAGCCGCGGATCTCGCCGCGGAAGAGCTCGCTCCAGCGGTCCGCATCGCCGGATCGGGTCACGCGGAGCCACTCGGGCTGCGACAGCAGATAGTATCGCGACGCGGCGGACTGGCAGGCATCGCCGTCCGACGCCACGTCGACGCGCTCGGGAACCCGGAAGTAGAAGAGCAGCAGCAGGCTGGGATCGAAGCCGACGCCGCACACGCGCAGGCGATCGGCGGCCGGCAGCGCGTCATCCACGCGCTCGATGAACGGCTTCGGCGAAACCTGCCGTGCGAAGCGCGCCATTCCCACCGGCGCGACCGCGCCGTAGGCGACGGCGAGCGCGACCCAGATCGACGCGAGCACCCGCACCGCCGGTAGGCCGAGCGAGCCGCGGACCCGGTCCACGAGCCATCCGGCGAGCAACGCCTGCGCCGGCAGCGCCGGCAGCAGATAGGCACGCCGCTTGTAGGCGGCGAGCTCGAAGAACGCGAGCAATGCGATCCACCACGCCGCGCAGAACACCACCCCGGGATCGCGCCGCTTGTAGAGCAGCGCCAGCGCCGCCAACGCGGCCAGGTTCCACGGCAGTGAATCGATGAGCCACGGCACCGCGTAGAACGTCCAGCTCATGCGACCGTTCGCGCCGATGAACTGATCGAGGTTCTCGGCGAACACCTGCGAGCGCAGGGTCGCGCCGGCACTGTCCGCAATGGCAGCCGCGTACCAGGGCACGGCGACGGCGCAGGCGATCCCGAGCGCGGTGCGCCACGGTAGCGCGGCGGGAGCGGATTCTCCTTGCCAGCGGCGTAGGGCGGCGAACGCGAGACAGGTGAGCAGCGGCAGCACGATACCGAGCGGCCCCTTGGCGAGAACGGCGAGACCGGCCGCCACGGCGGCGCCGAGCAGCGGCGCCGCGCGCCGCTCGAGCATGGCACGCCCGGCGAGCAGCGCCGCGATCGACGTGAAGCACGCCAGCGCCATGTCGACGCGCCCGAGCCGTGCCTGGTACCAGAACTGGGCGCTCGTCAATGCGACGGCCGCGGCGAACAGCGCGGCGCGCTCACCGACCAGCGGCGCGCCGAGGATCGCAATCGCGATGACGAGCAAGCAGGCGCAGAGCGCCGACGGAAAGCGCAGCGTCCATTCGTCGAAGGCGACGGCCGCTTCCGCTCCCGAAACCGGCCCGCCGGCGGCCAGCCGCGCGCGCGTCCACGCCGCCGCCGCCGCCAACCAGTGCGTCAACGGCGGCTTGTCGGGAACGGTCTCGCCGTTCTCGAGGTGATTCATCACGCGCGGCGCGACGAACTCTCCGGAGGCGAGCATCGCGCGCGCGTAGACGCCTTCGCGCGCCTCGTTGGCGATGAATACCGGTCCCTCCCCGAGACCGTTGAAGCACGCGGCGACCGCCCACAGCGCGAGCGCGGCGCGGTACAGGCGCCGGCGGCCGGGCGTCAGCGGACGTTCAGTGGAGCTCGAGGCCGATCCGCTGCAGTCGGTGTCGGATGTCCGCAAAGGTATCGGCGAGAAACTCGTTGACGCCGCCGAACGGCGAGGCGGTCGCGTGGTGAAACAGCCGCCAGAGGTCTGCGACGAACGACTCGATGCGCGCGCGCTCGGCCGCCGACGCGTTGCGGAAGCGGTCGGCGAGGTAGATGACGCCGAAGCCGGCGTGGCGCGACTCGTCGCGCAGCACCAACGTGATCAGATCGCGCAGCAACGGATCGGGGCTATCGTGCTGGAAGCGCTGGAACAGGCCGACCGCGATGCCCTCGAGGAAGATCTGCATGCCGACGATCTTCTCGCCGTAGTGATCGGATTCGAGCAGCCGATGGATCAGCTCCTCGAGCGGCGGGTTGAACGGCGCCTCGTGACCGAGCTTTTCGAGGTAACGGCCGAACACCTCGACGTGGCGCGCCTCGTCGATGATCTGGCCCGCGAGGCAGAACTTGGTCTCCGTCTCCGGCACCATGTTGAGCAGCTGGCCGCACAGCGCGAGTGCGGCCTGCTCGCCGAGAAACAGCTGCGTGAACGTGAACGCGCGCCGCTCGCCGCACAGCCGATCGAAGTCCTCGCGCGAGATCTGGTTCTTCACCTGCTGGTACGCCGGCTCGGAATAGTTGTGGATCGGCCGCGACCAGTCGATCTCCGTCGACGCGTTCCACTGATACGCCTTGAGCTTCTCGTAGAGCTCCGCCTCGGCGGGAATCTCGAACGAGAGGCGCCTGGCGAACGTCGGCCTGTCGGGCATGAGCAGCAGCTATACCAAGGGTGACGGCTAGACGGAACGGGCGCCGACGCGAAACAATCGGGGCCATGCCGCCCGCTCCGCTCTTCCCCGCGCCCGAGCACGCGCGCATCGCGCATCCGCGGGCGCACTGGTACGTCGCCTGCGAAACGCGGGAGCTCGCCCGCCGTCCGATCGCCCGCACGCTGCTCGGCACCCCGCTCGTGCTGTTCCGCGCCGAGCACGGCGCGGCCGCCGCGCTGCTCGACCGCTGTGCGCACCGCAACCTGCCGCTTTCCGCGGGGGCGGTCGTCGGCGAGCGCATCGAGTGCGCCTATCACGGCTGGCAGTACGACGGCGCGGGACGCTGCCGGCGGGTCCCGGCGCTCGCCGAAGCGAGCGATCACAAGGGCCGAGCGGTTCCCGCCTTCGCCACGGTCGAGCAGCAGGGATACGTCTGGGTGTTCGGCGAGCCGGGCGTGGCGCCGACGAGCACGCCGTTTCGCTTCCCACACCTCGACACGCCGGGCTACGCATCCGCGCGCTTCGCATCGGAGGCGACCGCCACCATGCACGCGGTGCTCGAGAACATGCTCGACGTACCGCACACGGCGTTCCTGCATCGCGGGTTGTTCCGCGCCGGACCGAAGCGCGCGATCACCGCGGTCGTGCGGCGATTCGCCGACCGCGTCGAGGCCGAGTACGTCGGCGAGCCGCGGCCGAGCGGGCTCGTCGGCCGGCTGCTGGCACCGCGCGGCGGCACCGTGCAGCACTTCGACCGATTCCTCGTCCCGTCGATCGCGCAGGTCGAGTACCGGCTGGGCGACAGCCATCTGCTGATCACCAACGCGTTGACGCCGGTCGACGATTTCCACACCCGCTTCGTATCGCTGGCGAGCTTCCGTCTGCCGCTGCCGGCGGCGGTCGTGCGCGCGGTGTTGACGCCGCTGGCGCGTCACATCTTCCGCCAGGACGCGCGCATCCTCGCGATGCAAACCGAAGCGGTGCGCCGCTTCGGCGGCGAGAGCTACGTGTCGACCGACGTGGATCTGCTCGGCCCGCACATCTGGCGGCTGCTGAAGCAGGCGGAGCAGACCGAGATCCGGCCGGACACCGCCGGCCCCGAGCTCGAGAAGCGTGTCGAGCTGCAGGTCTGATCCGTGAGCCGCCGCGGCGTCGCCTTGCTGGCCGTGCTCGTTCCGGCCGCCGTCGGTCTCGGGCTGCTCGGCGTCGGCGCCAACGTCGAGCGCTTCGCGAATCGCGTCAGCGGCACACCGCCGCCGCCGTCGGCGCGCGCTGCCGCGCTCCACGGTGAGAGCCGCGTCGTCGACCTGCATGCCGATTCGCTGCTGTGGGGTCGCGACCTCACGCGCCGCTCCTCGATCGGCCAGGTCGATCTGCCGCGCTCGCGTGACGGCAACGTGACGCTGCACGTGCTGACCACGGTCACGCAATTCCCGCTGACCGCGTCGATCGAGCGCACCGATCCCCGCTCGCTGGATCTGATCACGCTGCTCGCGGTCACCAACGCATGGCCGGTGCGCACCTACCGCAGCCTCACCGAGCGCGTGCTCTACCAGGCGCAGCGGCTCGATCGCCTGGCCGCGAACGACGACCACCTCGTCTTGGTGCGGCGGCGTGGCGACCTCGATCAGCTCGTCGCCGACCGCGAGCACGACACGGGCGACAGGCGCGACAGGCAATGGATCGGCGCGCTGCTCGGCATCGAGGGCGCGCACGCGCTCGACCGTCCGACGGCCCTCGACGAGGTCTACGCTGCCGGCGTGCGGCTGATCGGGCTCGCGCACTTCTTCGACAACGGCTACGCGGGCTCGGCGCACGGTACCGCCAAGGGCGGCCTCACCGCCGCGGGTCGCGAGCTGGTCGCGGCGATGGAGCAGCGCGGCATCGTCGTCGACCTCGCGCACTCCTCCCCGGAGACCATTCGCGACGTGCTCGCCGTCGCGCATCTCCCGCCCGTCGTCTCGCACACGGGCGTGCGGGCGACGTGCGACAACACGCGCAATCTCTCCGACGAGCAGTTGCGCGCGGTCGCCGCGGCGGGCGGCGTCATCGGCATTGGCTACTGGCCGACCGCGGTGTGCGGCGACACGCCCGCGGCGATCGCGCGTGCGATCGCCCACGCCGTCGAGGTGGCCGGCGACGACCACGTCGCGCTCGGCTCCGATTTCGACGGCTCGGTGACGACGCCGTTCGACGCGAGCCGCCTCGATGCGGTCACCGATGCGATGCTCGCGGCGGGAATGCCGGACGATTCTGTGCGGCGGGTGCTCGGCGAAAACGCGCTGCGGTTACTGCGGCAGCTCTTGCCACAGTAACCGCGCGCTTGCGGATCATCTCTTCAAAGCCAGGAAAATCGTCGAATCGCCGCGGCGGACCAAGAAAAGCAGCGACTCTCCCTTCTTCGCGCCGCTCACCGCGTTCTTGAAGGCCTCCACCGACTTCACCGATTTGCGATTCACCTCGAGGACCACGTCACCCGGCTGCATCCCGGCTTCCTCAGCCGTGCTGCCGGACTTCACCGCGCGCACCAGCACCCCGGTGCCGGCCTCGATACCGAGCTCGCGAGCGACGTCGGGCGTGACCGGCGCGATCGAGAGCCCGAGCTTCTCGCCGGACGACTCCTCGGATTCCTCGCCGCCCGGTCCAGTCTCGCCTTCGCCCTTCGGCATCTCGGCGATCTTCACGCGCAGCGTCTTCTCCTTGCCGTCGCGCAGCACCTTGAGGTCGACTTCCTTGCCGATCGACGTAGCGGCCACCAGCGCCGGCAGCTCGTGAGAAGATTTCACGGGCTTGCCGTCATACTCGATGACGACGTCGCCGCGCTGCAAACCGGCCTTCGCTCCGGGCGCGTCTTCCTTCACACCGGAAACCAGCGCGCCGTGCGGCTCGGAGAGACCGAACGACTTTGCCAGATCCTCGGTCACATCCTGGATCATGACACCCAGCCAGCCGCGCACGACCTTGCCATGCGTCTTCAGCTGGTCGATCACCGCGGTCGCGAGGTTCGACGGGATCGCGAATCCGATTCCCATGTTGCCGCCGGACTCCGAGAAGATCGCGCTGTTGATACCGACCACGTCGCCCTGCAGGTTCAACAGCGGGCCGCCGGAGTTGCCGGGATTGATCGATGCGTCGGTCTGGATGAAGTCGTCGTACGGCCCTTGACCGATCACGCGGCCCTTGGCGCTGATGATGCCCGCGGTGACCGTCTGCTCGAGGCCGAACGGATTGCCGATGGCCACCACCCAATCGCCGACGCGCATCGACGACGAATCGCCCAGCTTGAGCGGCTTGATGTCGGGCTTCGTCTCCCCCTGCGCCTGCTCGAGCTTGACGAGCGCCAGATCCGTCTTCGGATCGGTGCCGAGCACTTTCGCCTTGTACTGATGGCCGCCCGAGGACAGCTTCACGAGGATCTCGTCCGCGTGCTCGACGACGTGGTTGTTGGTGACGATCATGCCGTCGCTACTGATCACGAAGCCCGAGCCGAGGCTGCGCTGTTTGAAGCTCTTCGGGATCTGCGGCATGAAGCGGCGGAAGAACTGCTCGAACGGATCGTTCTCGCCGAAGGGGCCGCCCTGACCGCCGCCGGGTCCACCCGGCCCGCCGGGGCCACCAGGTCCGCCGCCCGGTCCACCCGGCCCGCCGGGTCCTTGGAACGGGCCGAAGCCGCGGAATCCCTCGTTCTTCACGGTCTGCGAAGTGGAGATGTTGACCACCGCGGGCTCCGCCTTCTCGGCGACGTCCGCGAACGAAGGCAGCGCTCCGCTGCGGGCGGGAGAGCTGCTCGACGACGGCGCGGTCGTGGGAGCGCCGGCAGGCGGCAGCGGTGCCGGGGGCGGAGTCGGCACGGTACCCGCGCGACCCCACGGGAACCAATCGGCCGCGAACGTACCGAGCGCGCCTCCGACGATCAGCGACACGACGATGATCAGAAGCAGCGACCTGGTCTTCAATTCGATCTCCTCTCTCACTGGGGTCCGGCGTACGCGGCGGCGGCCGGCGTGGGCTACTTACGCAGACTCAGACGTCGCTCATCCCAAGGATATTCGAGGTCCGCACTTCGGAGAGTTCCCTTCCGCTTGCAAAGTAGTTAGCCATCCGCAGAGTTCAAGGTCGGAACTGCCCCGCCGGGTGCTACGGGAGTCGAAGTTCTGCCCTGACTGAGGCATCGAACGGGCGTAACCCAAGAAGGAGACTGCAAAGATGGCCGAACAACAGCAGCCGAAGCACATGCGCGAAATCTTGCGCGACATGCCGAAAAACTGGGGGCGGTGGGGCAAGGATGACGAGATCGGCTCGATCAACTTCTTGACGTCGCAGGAGGTCGTGCGCGGCGCGCGCGCCGTGCGCTCGGGCAAGGTCTTCGCGCTCGGCGTGCCGGTCGGACGCAAGGAGGGTGGCGGCGATCCCATCTATCCGGGCCGCGGTCAGCCGGTGAAGACGATGAACATGGACAAGGGCTTCTACCTGAACGACGCCGCGCCCGCGTTCCCCGGCGGCCTCGAATACGCGGACGACGTCATCTTCATGTACGTGCAGGGCACGACGCAGTACGACGCGCTCGGCCACGTCTGGTACGACGACCAGCTCTACAACGGCTACGACGCCAAGACTACGATCGGCGGCCTCAAGAAGTGCTCGATCGCGCCGATCGCCGAGCACGGCGTGGTGGGGCGCGGCGTGCTGCTCGACGTGGCGCGCTACAAGGGTGTCGCGAACCTCGGCTCCAACCAGCAGATCACGCTCGACGACCTGCTGAAGACCGCCGAGAAACAGAAGGTGAAGGTCGAGAAGCACGACATCCTGGTGATCCGCACCGGCTGGATGGACGTGTTCTACGAGAAGGGCCCCGACGCGTTCTTCCCGAACAAGACGATCGCCGAGCCCGGCATCACCGACGAGCCGGCGCTGATCAAGTGGTTCCACGAGATGGAGATCCCATCGTTCTCGACCGATACCGTCGCCAACGAGCAGACGACGTCGTCGGTGAGCAGCACGTTCATCCCGCTGCACGGAGCGCTGCTGCGCAACCTCGGCATTCCGTTCAACGAGATCTGCTATCTCAAGGATCTCGCCGACGACTGCGACAAGGACAAGCAGTACGATTTCCTGTTCGTCGGTGCGCCGCTGAAGATCATCGGCGGCACCGGCTCGCCGGTGAATCCACTGGCCATCAAGTAGCAACGGAGCTCCCCATGCCGAAGCTGACACAATCGGAGATCGAAGAGTTCTTGAACGAGCGAGGCCATCTCGCGCGCATCGCCACGGTGCGCGCGGATGGCTCGCCGAGCGTGGTGCCGGTCTGGTTTCTCCACGAGCGCGGCGCGATCCACATCACGCCGCGCAAGCATTCGGAGTTCGGCCGCAACCTGCGCCGCGATCCGCGCACGTCGATCACGATCGACGAAGAGGCCGGTTCGTATCGCAAGGTGATCGTCGAAGGTCGCGTGCGATTTCTCTACGAGGACGGCGACGACGCGAAGTGGCGCGACCTCTACCGGCGCATCAGCTGCCGTTACGTCGACGACGCCTCCGCCGACTACTACATCAACGAGACCATCGACCAGCCGCGCTCGCTGATCGCCATCGAGCTCGCCACGGCGAACGTGACGAGCTGGCGGATGCCCCGCGAAGGCGAGCCCTACACGGGTATCTGGGCCAAGCGCTACTACGTCGAGGGATCGAAGATGCGCAAGCAGGCGGAGACCGGCAGCGGCGCGGCGGGTGACAAGCTACACATAGGCTGAGACGTCGCCGTGCTCCGCCTGCTGATCGCCCTGGTCGCGATCGGTGCGTTCTTCTGGTGGTGGGAGGATCCCGGCACGCCGGGAGCTTGTCGCACGGTAGCGTATCCCGTGCGCTGCCAGGGAGACGTGATCGGCAACGAGTGCCACGGCGAGCTCGGTGCGGCACTGGCGCGCCGCGAATTCCTCGTGGATCGCGGTCCGCAGCGCGTGACCGAGCGCGGCGCGGCGCCGGGGCATTGCAGTGTGAGCGACTGCGCTAACTGGAAATGCATGGACGAGATCTTCCTGCGCACCGCGCGCGACGGCCAGTTTCGCGAGGAGCTTCGCCCCGGTCTCACGGCGGTCGATCCGCGCCGCACGCTGTCGGCCGTCTACGTGCCGGCGTGGAAATGGTGGCAATTGCGCGCCGAGCACGCCGCGCGGCGCGCGCTTTCGGGTGCGTGGCGAAAGTGATCGCTGGGCGGGTCAGGGAAATGCCCGCCCCGTGGTTGAATGATTGCGCGCTGACGCGCGCTGGCTCCGTTTTCGGTATGGCCCGAAAAGACCGGACCATACCGAAAACGGAGCGGCTCATCGGGTTCGATGCGTCTCACCGCAGGCGGACGACAGACCTGCTGACCCTACACAAAGCGACCGTCGCGGCTTGACCCCGAACGACCGGCGGCTGCATCATCGCCGACGGAGGAGCTCCTCATGCCCAAAGCCAACGACCTACATCACCTGGCGATCGCCACCGCCGACATCAAGAAGCAGATCGAGTTCTTCTCGGACGTGCTCGGTATGGAGCTCGTGGCACTCTACTGGATGCACGGTGTCGATGGCTGCTTCCACGCGTTCCTGAAGCTTCACGACACGGCATCGGTCGCGTTCGTGCAGACCCCGGACAACGGCAAGATCGCGCCGCAGATCGGCGTGAGCCACGCCGGCAACCCCACCGCGTCCTGCGCGCCGGGCACGATGCAGCACGTGGCGTTCAACGTCGACACCGACGCCGATCTGGTGGCGATGCGCGATCGCATCCGCTCGCGCGGCATCCAGGTGCTCGGGCCGCTCGATCACGGATTGTGCAAGTCGATCTATTTCGCCGGGCCGGAGAATCTGTCGCTCGAGATCGCGTGCTCCACGGAGCCGATCGACGCCCGCGCGTGGATCGACCCCGAGGTCGTGGCGCTCACCGGCATCTCCGCCGCCGAGCTCGCGCGCTACACGAAGCCCGCGCCGTACAAGGGCGAAGGCGGCAAGGTGCCGCAGCCGGCGTACGATGCATCGAAGCCGAATCAGACCTGGCCGGAGAAGTTCCAGGTGGTGCTCTCATGGCCCGACGAGAAAGTCACGGCCGAGATGAGCCAGAACGAACCTCCTGTGAAGGTAAAGGACGAGGGGCCGACAACGCTGACAGACCAGCCGGCCGAGCTCCGCGGATAGCTCGGAAGCAGATCGCTCGGCGTCCTCGTGCTTCGACGAGCTCAGCACCGAGCGGGGAACGATCCGTTTCCCTCCGCTCGCGCTGAGCTTGTCGAAGGGCTCAAAACGAGCTTCCTTTGAAGGACGAGGGACCCGCAACGCTGGGTCCCTCCGCTCGTCCTGAGCTTGTCGAACGACGAGGGCACAAGTGGGACAGTCGTCGTTCCTACCGTCCCGCTTCTTTCCTCTTCTTCTCCTCCGCCTCGCGCAGATCCCTTCGCCGGATCTTCCCGGTCACCGTCATCGGGAACTCGTCGAGGAACTCGATCTCGCGCGGATACTCGTGAGCGGCGAGCTTCTTCTTCACGTGCTCCTGGATGGTGCGGATCAGCGCATCACTCTTGTCCGTGCCCGGCATCACCTTGATGAACGCCTTGATCGCCTGTCCGCGCTGCTTGTCCGAAACGCCGATCACCGCGCAGGAAGCGACGCCCTGCACTTCGATGATGCTCGATTCGATCTCCGCGGGGCCGACGCGGTAGCCAGACGTCTTGATCACGTCGTCGCCGCGGCCCTGGAAGTAGAAATACCCGCGGTCGTCCGCGTAGCCCATGTCGCCGGTCACGCACCACTCGCCCTTGAACTTCTCCTTCATCGCATCCGGGTTTCGCCAGTACTCCTTCATGACGACCGGGCTCTCGCGGCCGATGGCGATCTCGCCGACGTCACCGTGCTTCACGGGATTGCCTTCGCCGTCGACCACGACGACGCGATGGCCGGGATACGCCTTGCCGAGCGGCTCGAGCTCGTAGGGCTCCAGCGCTCCACAGGTGCCGATGAAGTAGTTCGCCTCGGTCTGGCCGAATCCCTGGTTGAACTCGACCTTCAGCTCCTCGTCCACCCAGCGCGACAGCTCGGGCGACACCGGCTCGGCGCCGCTGACGATGCAGCGCAGCTTGAGATCGCGGAAGCGCTCGCGCGGCTTCTTGACCTCGCGCATGGTCTTGAGCGCGGTCGGCGGATAGAGGCCGACGCTGGCGCCGTACTTCTCGAGCAGCCGCAGCGTCACCTCGGGATCGAAGCGCGCCTTGCTGCGATAGGCGAGCACCGGCACGCCGTACGGCCAGATCGCCAGCAGGCCGTCGAGCAAACCGCCGGCCCAGGCCCAGTCGGCCGGGCTGTAGTACAAATCGCCCTCGCGCAGGAAGTTGTACGAGTAATCGATGCCGTTGTGGCCGAGCACGTAGCGGTTGACGTGCAGCACGCCCTTCGGGTTGCCCGTCGTCCCCGACGTGTACATCAAGAGCAACGGGTCCTCGGCGCCGGACGTGCGATCCGGCGTGAAGCGATCCGAGCCCTTGGCGAGCAAGTCGTCGAAGTCGAGACCGCCAGCGACCTTCTCGCCCGAGAGGCCGGCCGCCTTGCCGCCGCAGACGATCACGTGCTTCAGGGTCTCGACCTTGTCGCGCACGCCTTCGAGCTTGCCGACGGTCTCGGGCTCCATGAGGATCGCCTTGGCCGCGCTGTTCTCGAGCCGATACTGGATCGCGTCCGGCCCGAACAGCTTCGAGATCGGCAAGCCGATCGCGCCGAGCCGATAGAGCGCCATGTGGATGATCGCCGTCTCGGGACGTTGCGGCGTGTGCACCGCGACCACGTCGCCGCGCCCGACGCCGAGGCTCTTCAGCGCGTTGGCGAAGCGGTTCGACGCGTCGCGCATCTGGCCGAACGTGTACTTCGCGGTGTTGCCCGCGTCGTCCTCGTAGTAGAGCGCGACGGCGTCGGCGCGATGAAACGGCCGATCGAGACAATCGATGGCGACGTTGTAGTCCGGCGGGATGTCCCAGCGATGACGCGCGTGCGCGTCCGCGAGGCTCTTGGCTCCGTGGACGGTGAGCTCCTTGAGACCGGTCACCGGGGTACCCTACCGAATGCAAGCGAACGGTGCTCGGATGAGAACTCGTATCTCACACCTGATTCCATGCGCCGTAGAGCGCTGCCGTATCTCGTCATGCGCGAACCTCCTCCGCGGAGATATAGTCCGCGCGTGCGCCGCCGACCACCACACGAATGGTCAGGTACGGTTATCGGAAGTCGAACAGCACCTTCACCGCACCGTAGCGATCCTGCTCGTGGTTGTAGCGGAACGCCTCCTTGTACTGCTCGATACGGAAGCGGTGCGTGATGATCGGGCGCATGTCGATGTGCCGGTCGCGGATCAGGTCGAAGTAGTGCCGCATCGCGTGCTGGCGCTTGCCGTTCCACTCCTCGACGCCGAAGGCGTTGGAACCGACGAGGTTGATCTCCTTGAAGTAGTGCGGCGACCACTCGAAGCGCGACGGCGTGTCGACTCCCGAGATCACCACGGTGCCTCGCGCGGCGCAGATCCGCACCGACACCTCCCAGCTCTCCGGCGTGCCGACGGTGTTGTAGACGACGCGCACGCCGCGCTTGGCTCCGTGCAGCATCGGCAACCCGCCGGTGCCTTCGACGGGCGAATAGAGATCGGAGCCGGTGAGCTCGGCGAAGCGCTTGACGATGGCTTCGGTCGGCCGCCACGCCAGCGTCTCGGCGGCGCCGAGCTGCTTGGCGAGCTTGGCCTGATGCTCGAAGCGGGTGATCGCGTAGATCTCGACGTCGAAGAGCTTGTTCAAGATCTCGATCGCGCAGAGCCCGAGCGTGCCGCAGCCGTAGACGACGACTATGTCTCCCGCCTTGGGCGGATGGCGCAACACCGAGTGCAAGCTCACCGAGAACGGGTCGGCGAGCACCGCCTCGTCATCCGTCACCGCGTCCGGGATCGGGATCGCCATCGTGTGATGGGCCGGCAGGTACGGGGCGAATCCTCCGGGCACGTCCTTGCAGTTGCCGATGTGCACGCCGGGCGCGAGACGGCCGCGCCGGAAGCTCGAGCACACCGAGTACTGCCCATCTTGGCATGCGGCACAAAGCGGCAGGCCACGCGGCGCGCAGGATAGCCACGGGTTGAGGACGACCCGCTGTCCGACCCGCAGGCCGGTCGCTTCCGGACCGACCTCGGCCACCGTGGCGACCACCTCGTGCCCCATCACCTGGGGAAAGGTGGCGCATGCCGCCATCGGGCTGTCGTAGCCCTCGAAGTCCACGAATACCTGCTTGTAATCGCTGCCGCAGATGCCGGTGAGGCGCGTCTGGAGCAGGACCCAGTCCGGGAACGGCACCGAGGGCTGGGGCACCTCTTCGAGCCGCAGCAGCGCGTGCTCGCCGAGATACGCTTCCTTGCTGTCGCGAGCCTCCTGGATGAGATGGATGATCTCGCTCGGATCGACGTCGAAGACGAGAGCTTTCACCGCTGCGCCCCGTCGCTCATAGGAAACTGTTCCCCCTTCACCCCTGAAAGGTCGAGCACCCCTATCACCTGCGGGGAGCCGTCCGGAAGGCCACCCCGCGGCAAATCCGGCAACTTGCGGATCCCCCGGGCGGCATCGCATCATCGGAACATGCGAGGCCCCGTCCCATGAGGGTGCCCGAGCGCACGAGTCCTGCCAACACCGGGTTCGTCAGCGGGTTCGAGACGTTCACGCAGATCATGAGCGCGGTCGGCGTGGCGATCGGGCTTGCCGGCCTGCTCGGCTGGGTCCTCGACAGCCCGACGCTGAAGAGCATCCAGCCCGGGCTCGTGAGCATGAAGCCGAACGATGCCGTCGGCTTGGTGCTGCTCGGCCTCGCGCTCTGGCTGTTGCGGCGGGAGAGCGTGCTGCCGCAGCGCCGCCGCATCGCGCGCGGTTGCGCCTGGGGAGCGGCGCTGCTCGGCGCCGTGACGCTCACCGAATACGCGACCGGCTGGGACCTCGGCATCGATCAGCTGCTGTTTTCCGAGACCGGAAACATGATTTGGACCTCGCATCCGGGCCGGATGGCGCCGAGCAGCGCGGTCAACCTCATGCTGCTCGGTATCGCCCTGGCGATGCTCGATCGGCCGGGGCGGCACTGGGAAGTCGAATTCTTCACGGTGCTGGCGGTCCTCATCTCGGTGTTCGCGTACCTCGCGCACGTCTACGCGCTCGAGCTGCTGCACGGCACCGGGTACTACACGCACATGGCGGTCCACACGGCCGCCGCCTACTGCCTGCTGTGCGCCGGCGTGCTGACGTCGCGCCCGAAGCTCGGCTTCATGACGATCGTCGCCAGCGAGACGCCTGGCGGCATCATGGCGCGCCGCCTGCTGCCCGCGACGATCGTCGGCCCCGCCCTGCTCGCCTGGGTCGGCTTCGTCGGCCAGCGCTCGGGATACTACGGCACGATCTTCGGGCTCGCGCTGCTCGCGCTGGCGATCATCCTGGCGTTCAGCGTGCTCGTGCTGTGGAGCGCCCGGTCGCTCTACCACGTCGACGTCGAGCGGGAGCGCGCCGAAGGCGCGTTGCGCGCCAGCCGCGAACGCCTGCAGCTCATGGTCGACGGCGCCAAGGACTACGCGATCTTCATGCTCGACGTCGAAGGCACGGTGCACAGCTGGAATGCGGGCGCGGAGCGCATCCACCGCTACGTCGAGGAGGAGATCGTCGGCCGTTCGCTGTCGCAGTTCTACACCGCCGACGACTGCTCCAAGCACAAGCCGCAGCTCGATCTCGCCACCGCCTCGCGCGAGGGCGCGGTCGAGGACGAAGGCTGGCGGATCCGCAAAGACGGCTCGCAGTTCTGGGCGAACACGATTCTCACCTCGCTGCGCGGCGACGACGGACGGTTACGCGGCTTCGCGGTGTTGACTCGCGACGTGAGTGAACGGCGCCGCATCGAGGAGCAGTTGAAGGATGCCAACGTCGAGCTCAGCAAGCGCGAGGAGGCAGTGAAGACCGCGCTGGCCGACGTCACCAAGACGCACGAAGCGTTGAAGTCGGCGCAGCTGCAGGTGATTCAAACCGAGAAGATGGAATCGGTCGGCCGCATCGCTGCCGGCGTCGCGCACGAGGTGAAGAATCCGCTGGCGATCATCTTGAGCGGCATCGACTATCTCGGCGAGCACGTCAACGGCGATGCGACACAGGCCGAGGTGCTGCGCGAGATGGAGCAAGCCGTCACGCGGGCGGACCGCATCCTCGGCGGCTTGCTCGACTTCTCCGCCCCGCGCACGCTCGAGGTGCGGCTCGAGAGCCTCAACGCGGTCATCGACCAGGCGCTGCTGCTCGTCAAGCACGAGCTCGATCGCGGCCGAGTCAGCGTCGTGCGCCAGCTCGCCGCGGACTTGCCTGCGGCGTACTTCGACAAGCGCAAGATGGAGCAGGTGTTCATCAACCTGTTCTTGAACTCGATCCAGGCGATGCCGAAAGGCGGAACGCTCACGGTGAAGACGTGGTCGCGTCCGGCGTCGGATCTCGTATTGCCGGTCGGCTCGCGCACCAGCCGCGTGGTGAAGCGCGCGGTGCCGGTCGTGGTCGCGGAAGTCGACGATACCGGTATCGGCATCCCGGAAGACCTGCTACGCAAGATTTTCGAGCCTTTTTTCACCACCAAGCCGACGAAGAAGGGCACCGGACTCGGATTGACGGTTGCCAAGGCGATCGTCGAGATGCATGGCGGTAGCGTCAACATCTCGAATCGCGGTCGCGGCGGCGTGCAGGTTCTCGTCACGCTGCGTACGAAAGGAGACATCGAGGATGTCGCTGAAGCGCCTGCTGCTGATCGATGACGAGGAGCCGTTCACTCGTCTCGTCAAGCTGAATCTCGAGGAGACCGGTCGCTACACCGTGCGGATCGAGAACGACGGATCGAAGGCGCTGGCGACGGCGAGGGAGTTCGCCCCCGATCTCATCCTGCTCGACGTCATCATGCCGGACGCCGACGGCGGCGAGGTGGCGGCGCTCATCCGCGCGGACTCGATGCTGAAAGCGGTGCCGATCATCTTCCTGACGGCGGCCGTGTCGCAAAAAGAGCTCGATGGACCCTCGGGGACGATCGGCGGTCGGATGTTCATCGCCAAACCGGTCAACAAACGATCGCTCATCGAGCTGATCGACAGAGAATTGACATAACCCCGCACAACTCGATGCCCGTCGAGGGCGGTGGTCCCGTCCGCGCGACGCGGAGCTGCGGGTTACGGCGGCAGTTTTGCATCCGTGGGCCGCACGCGCGCCGGGTGCGCTTCTTGCACTTACGCGAAGCGTGCGACGTAGCGTAGACGCCGTCGGCGATCGTCGACGTCCGCCTTTTCCCACGGCGGATAAAGCCCCGCGCCCGCAGTGGCCGGAGGCGGATCTGGCTTTGATCGCGGAGGTCGCGGAGCGGCTGCGGCCGCACGCCGGCGAGCTGGCGCGCACGTGGGCCGAACGGCTGCTCCGCGCGATCGGCACGCCGCTCACCGACGTGCAGGGCGTGCACGCGCGGCTGACGGAGATGAACCGCTGGTTCCTCGAGCGCCATCTCGCGAGCCTTGCCGAGCGCGACCTCGACCGCGTGCTCGCCGACAACCTCGAGAGCAACCTCGCGCTCTTGCATGCGCAGCAATCGGTGGAGCCGCAGCTGCGCTCCACGCTGTCGCAGCTCCACCTCTCCTTGCAGATCTCGTCGACGATGATCCTCGAGCTCATCGGCCGACTCTACGGGGACGATCCGCGGCTGCCGCGCGCGCTGGTCGCGTTCAGCCGCCTGTCGCTCGAGCTCGCCACGGTGGTCGGCACCGCGTTTTACGACGTGCGCTCGGAATCGTTGCGTAGCGCGCTGCGCAGCGTCTCGTCGCTGCTCGAAGCCTCGCACGCGCTGAACCGCCCGCGCGGCGTCGGCGCGCTGCTCGCGGATCTCGCCGAGATCGGCCAGCGGCTGGTGCGCAGCGACCGCTGCCTGGTGCTGTTGTGGCGCGAGACCGAACAGGCCTACGTCGCCGAAGCGGGCGTCGGCTTCTCCGAAAGGGATCTCACGGAGATCCGCCGCGCGCGCTGGCGCCAGGACGAGTTCTTGCCGGCGCCCTACCGCGTCGCGCCGATCGTATCCTCGCGGGATCATCCGCTCGGCAAGCTCGCCGTGGCGCGCGAGGACCGCTCGTCGTTCGACACCGCCGACCTCGAGATCCTGCGCGGCGTGGCGCAGATCGCGGCGCTCGCCATCGAAGGCGCGATGCTGGTCGAGAAGCTCGAAAGCGACCTGGCGGAGCGCCGGCGGGTGGAGCGAGAGCTGGCGCGTGCCCGCGATACCGCGCTCGAGGCCGTGCGTCTCAAGTCCGCGTTCCTCGCCAACGTCAGCCACGAGATCCGCACGCCGCTCAACATCATCGCCGGCTACAACCAGATGATCGCCGATCGCTTCGCCGAGATCGGCGACGAGAGCCAGCGGGATTCGCTGGACGCCGTGCAGCGCGCCAGCCGACGCCTGATCCGCACCGTGCAGTCGATTCTCGACATGTCGAAGATCGATACCGCGACGTTCGATACGCATCCCGCGCCGCTCGTCGTGGCGTCGATCGTCGAGGAGATCGTGCGCGACTTCCGCCGCGCGGCGTCCGCCAAGGGTCTCGAGGTCAGCTGCGAGATCGAGGAGCCGGACGCCGTCGTCGTCTTCGACGAGTACTGCCTTTCGCAGGCGCTGTTGAATCTCTTCGACAACGCGATCAAGTTCACGGAGCGCGGCCGCATCACCGTGCGCTTGACCCGGCAGGGCGGCGCGCTGCGCCTCGAGGTACACGATACGGGCGTCGGCATCGACGACAGCTACCGATCGCACCTCTTCGAGCGTTTCTCGCAGGAGGAATCGGGCTACGGCCGCCGCTTCGAGGGCTCCGGGCTCGGGCTGGCGCTGGTCAAGCATTACGTCGAAGGCAACGGAGCCCGAGTGACGGTGGAGAGCAAGAAGCACAGCGGCTCGGTGTTCACGATTCACTTCGTCGACACGGAAGCAGCCGCCGATTGGACGCCGACGGCCATGGCCGCGGGCGCGGAGACGAGATCGTGATGGGCAACGAGGCAACAGGCGCGGCGCGACCGTGCGTGCTGGTGGTCGAGGACGACGTCGAAACCCAGGGCTTCATGCGCGTGCTGCTCGGGAGCCGGTATGAGGTCTTGGTGTCGGGCTCGGGCGAAGAGATGCGCCAGCGGCTCGACGGCGACGGCGAGCGCATCCGTGTGGTGCTGATGGACTTGTCGCTCAAGGGCGGCGAGGACGGCCTGCAGCTGACGCGCGCGCTGCGCGCGCACGAGCGCTGGAAGGCGTTGCCGGTGATCGCGGTCACCGCGCACGCGTTCCCCGCCGATCGCGCCAACGCGCTCGCGGCGGGATGCGACGCCTACGTCGAGAAGCCGATCGACAACGATCGGCTGCTACGCATGATCGAGCGCTACGTCCGGACCTGACCCGTTGTGCTAGGCTTCGCGACTGTGGAGCCGAAAGAGATCAAGATGTATTCGGACTACAAGAGTCCGTACGCCTATCTCGCGTTCGACCCCGCCTTCGCGCTGGAGGAGCGCTATCACGTGCGCGTGCGCTGGATCCCGTTCCAGCTGCGCATCAAGGGCAAAGGCGAGCGCAGCCTCTACTCGGAGTACAAAGCACGTTACTCGTACCTCGACGCGCGACGCTTCGCGAAACCCCGCGGGCTGGTGATCCGCGGTCCGCTGAAGATCTACGACACCACGCCGGCGTTGATCGGTGGACTGTTCGCGCAGCATCACGGCCGGCTGCACGACTACAGTCGCGCGGCGTTCGAGCGCTTCTTCCAGCGCGAGCTCGAGGCGGATCAGCCGCAGGCGGTGGCGGCGCTGCTCACCGACCTCGGCCTCGACGCAGACGAGTACCGCGACTATCTGGCGGGCGAAGGCGCGACCGAGTACGAGCGCGCGCAGCAGGAGGCCGCCGCGGACCACGTCTTCGGCGTACCGATCTTCCTCTTCGACGGCGAGCCGTTCTGGGGCCACGATCGGCTGCCGGTGCTGGAGCAGCGCCTGCACGAGTCGCGACTCGATCGAAGCGGATCTCCGTCGAAGGCCGAACGTCGGCCTTGAGCACCCGGCGCATGAGCTGCAGCGCGCTCTCGTGCTCTGCGCTGGTGTTTGCGGCGGCGCAGTCGGACGGGATCACGATCTCGAAGTCACGCATGTAGGCGTCGTTGGCCGTGAACAGCACGCAGATGTTCGTCGCGACGCCGGTGATGATCAGGCGCCGCGCGCCGATCGCCTCGAGCAACACCTCGAGCGTCGTCGAGTGGAACCCGGAATGCTTCGGCTTGAGCACGAAGGTATCGTCGCGCCGCGGTTGCAGCAGCTCCGCGATGGGCTTTCCCTTCGACCGCCGGCAGTGCGCGACGATCGCCGCGAAATCCGAGCGCCATCTGCCGAAGTTGTCGTTCACGTAGATCGCGGGCACGCCCGCGCGGCGCGCCTGCCGCTTGAGCGCGCGCAGCCGGCGGGCCATCGGCACCGCGAACCGCAGCAGATCGTCGGCCTCGGGAAACGCGAGGTCATTGATGACGTCGATGAGCAACAGCGCGACACGACAGCGGTCCGGGACCTCGCCGGCCATCCTCCGCCGCTTCGCGTGTGTTTGCACTCTCGGGTAAACCGCGCCGCGCGGCCGGGGTTTCGAATCGGAGCTATTTTCGCAGCGCGCTGCGCTCGTCCATCGAGGAGATGTGACGCTCGACCGCGCGCCGCTCGCGCTCGAGATATTCCGCGACGGCTCGCGCCAGCCGGGTATCCGCGAGGAAGTGCATGCTGCTGGTCGGACGAGCGTCGAAGCCGCGCAGATGCTTGAACTCGCCGCCGGCGCCGGGCTCGAAGCGCGCGACGCCTTCGCGCACGCAGTAGTCGATCGCGGCGTAGTAGCAGACGTTGAAGTGCAGAAAGCGCAGCTCCTCGAAGGCGCCCCAGTAGCGGCCGTAGAGCACGTCGCCCTTGCGCACGTTGAACGTGCCGGCGATCACCTCGCCGCCGCGGCGGGCGACGATGAAGCACAGCCGATGCCGCCAGCGCTCGCGGAGCACGTCGAACAGCCGCTTGTTCAGGTACTGACGGCCCCAGTAGAGCTTGTCGATCGTCGCGCGATAGAGCCGGAACATCACCGCGAACAACGAGTCGGGGATCTCGTCACCGCTGAGCGCGACGATCTCGACCCCCTGCGTCTCGAGCTCGCGCCGCTCGCGGCGCACCTGCGTGCGCCGCTTGGTCTTCAACGCCGCCATGTACTCGTCGAAGCTCCGCCAGCCGGGATTGGTCCACTGGTACTGATAGCCTTCGCGGTGCACGAAGCTCGCGCGGCCGAGCGTATCGACCTCATCCGGCAGACAGAAGTTCACGTGTACGGAGGAGAATCGATTTTCTCGACAGATCTCCTTCAAGCCGTCGCCGAGCGCGCGGATGAGCACGGGCCGATCCGCATTCGCGCGCGTCAGGAAGCGCGCTCCAGTCGCGGGCGTGAACGGCACCGCCACCAGCAGCTTCGGAAAATAGCGGATGCCGGCGCTCTCCGCCGCCTCGGCCCAGCCGTGATCGAAGACGAACTCGCCCATGCTGTGGCTCTTCACGTAGAGCGGACAAGCCGCCAGCAGCTCGTCGCCGTCCCACAGCGTCAGATGCTGCGGCAGCCATCCCGTGCGGGCATCGACGCAGCCGGACTCCTCGAGCGCCGACAGCCATTCCCACTCGAGAAACGCGGAGCCCGAGCCGACGAGCGCGTTCCATTTCTCCGGGCTCACCGCCGCGAGCCGCTCCACGACTTCGATTCGCACCGCAACGGACTGTAAGATGCGGAACGAAACAGGTCTATAAGGCGCTCATGAAACTCGTCCGCTGGGGCTGGTCCGAATACGAATCGGCCGAGATCCCCGGCTTGCCGGCCGGCGTCGAGCTGATCGCCGCCGCCGGCGACGCCGCGCCGCTCGAGGAGGCAGACGTGCTGGTCGTGCCGAGCACCGTGCGCGTCAACGCGGCGGCCGTCGCGCGACTGCGACGCTGCCGTCTCGTCGTCACCACCACCTCGGGCTACGATCACGTCGATCTCGCGGCATTGCGGCGCGCGTCGATCGCCGGCGCACGGCTACCGCTAGCGCGCCGCGACGCGGTGGTCGAGACCGCGCTCGGCATGATGCTGTCGTTGACGCGGCGGCTCGACGCGTTCCAGGAGGCGGCCCGCGCGGGACGCTGGGAGCGCCCGCATCTGGCGCGCTACGGCGCGACGCTGCTCGGCACGGTGGGCGTCGTCGGCGTCGGTGTCATCGGCTCGCGCATGGTCGAGGTGCTCGCGGCGCTCGGCGCACGCGTGCTGCGCTGCGATCCGCTGCTGCGGGGCGGTCTGGCGCTGGACCGCGTGCTCGCCGACAGCGACGTGGTAACGCTCCATTGCGAGCTCACCGCCGACAATCGCAACATGATCGACGCGCGAGCGATCGGCGCGATGCGCCGCGGAGCCGTGCTCGTCAACACCGCGCGCGGCGCGCTTGTGGACGTGCCTGCGGCGGTCGCCGCGGTGCGTGAAGGGCAGCTCGCCGGGCTCGGCCTCGACGTGTTCCCGAAAGAGCCGGCAGCGCTCGCCTCCTATGCGGACTCGCGCGTCCTCGTCACGCCGCACGCCGCCGGCTGGCATCCGCGCCTCGGCGCGATGATCGCCGAGGGTGTGGTCACCGCCGTGGACGCGTTGCTCGCCGGGCGAGAGATTCCGTTCCGGGTCTGTTGACCACTGGTTACTCGATCGACAGCCACCAGCCCGGTACGTGGCCGTAGCGCTTCACCGCTTCCTCGCGCAGATCGGCGTATTGCTTGCGGATGTCCTCCATCCGCTTTTCCGCCTTGTCCTTCTTCTTGCGCAGGTCGTCTTCCTCGCTCGAAGCGTGCGCGTCGGGTCCGTATGCCTTCTGCAGCATCTCCAGGCCGACGCGAACCGGCTGATCGCGATCTTTCTTCAGCGCGTCGAGCTTCTCGGTCGCCTCCGTCCAATCGGCCTTCGCGGCCGCGAGCTCACGCTTGAAACGCATCCGCGTGGCGCTGACGCGCGCGGAGAATTCCTCGTCCGAAGGCCCTGCCGTCGCCGCCGCCACGGGCGGCGGCAGCTGCTCGCGCGAGATCGGCGGCGCTCCTTCGGCGGCGACCGGCGGCGCCTCGGCTGCCGGCGGCGCGGTCTCGGGGCTCTGCGCTTCGATGCCCTTGACGCCCGCGCCGTCGTCCGTCGCTCCCTCGGTGGCCGGCGCCACGTTCGAGAAATGGACCTTCCCGTCCTTGTCCTTCCACTTGTAGACCTTCTGCGCGCGGGCATTCCCGGCGGCGAACAGGGAACAGGCCAGAGCGATCGCAAGTGCCGCGGTGGCTTGGCGTAGCGTCATGCGTTCTCCTCGTGACGGCCTCGAGCGGATGGCCACGACGCCAGGTTACAACGGTTCGCCACGCTTAGGCGAGCGTTCGAGGCCGACGAGAGGGCCGTCGGCGCGCCACATGTGACAGCTGTCGACCTGCGGGCTGCTCGCTCGATTGCGCAGCTTCTGCTCCGGCGACAGCTTGAGAAATCCGGCGAGCGCACCCGACGCCTGCGGGATCACCGGCGTGAGCGCCACCACCAGCGCGGTGAGATGCGCGCAACCCGCCGCGCCGCCGATGCGCTCGAGCGCCGCCGCTGTGAAGCCCTTGGCGATCGCCAAGCCCTGCAGGCGCGGCGCGCCCGCGGTCGTCGCCGCGCAGCCCGGGAACGGCCCGCCCGACAGCGATGCCTCGGATTCGAGGATGGTGAATCCCGGCAGCCGGAGCCAGAACGTCAGCGACGCTTGCACCGCAGCGGCGGCAGGTCCGCGATCCGACAGCTCCGCGGTCATGCCGAGTCGCAGGCTTTCGTCGGCGCGCGCGGCTACCCGTATCTCACGGCGAAACTCGGTGAATCCGGCGCCCGCGCTTTCCTCGACCGCCTTCCAATGGGGGCTGCCGTCTCGCCACTCGGCACAGCTGTTGCGGACCTCGTCCGCGCTGCCGCGGGGCACACGCAGCGCGCCGGCACAGAGCCGCGACGTCGCGGTGCGCACCGCGAACGGCACGCACTGCGCCAGTGACAGGATGTGGAAGCAACCGAGGGGACCGCCCACCATCCCGAGGACGGAGCCGGCGTACGCGGCGTCGATCTTCGTGCCGACGAGCTGGCGATAGGTGGGTAGGATGTCGCGACAGCCCTCGCCCCACGTCTTTTCGCTCGGCGAGAACGGCGCCTTCTCCATCCGCGCGCGCGCATCGACGACCACCAGCGCGTCGTCGAGCTCGAGGTCGAGCATCATGTGATGGACGACGCCGGCCGGATGCGTGACGCCGAGATACGACGGCATGTCGACGTGGCGGACGTCGCGAAGCTCGGCGTGCACCGCCAGTCGCTGTGCCGATATCGGACGCGTCTCGATCGCCAGCGTACGCTCGTGCAGCAGCGGGCTCATCGACGGCCGCCCTTGCGCTCCGGCGCTTCCACCCCCCAGCGCGTCGGTCGCCACGTCGTGCCCGCGGCGCCGTCCTCGAGCGCGATGCCGGATTCGAGCAGCTTGCGGCGTACGTCGTCGGCCCGCTGCCAATCCTTGGCGGCGCGTGCCGCCGCGCGGTCGGCGATGGCCTTCGCGACGTCGACCGCCGAGAGTCTCGCCGCGTCGAGCGCGCGCCGGCGCTCGAGCTCGAGGAACTCGGCGGCGGGCCGCTCGCCGATGCCGAGCACCGTGCCAGCGGCCGCGAGATCACGCCGCACCGCGCGCGCCGTGGCCACGTCGCCCGCGTCGAGCGACCGGTTCAGCTCGCGCACCAGGTCGAAGAGCACGGCGATCGCGCGCGCGGTATTCAAATCGTCGTCCATGGCCGCGATGAGCGGCTCGAGCCGTGGCGTCGGCGGGAACAGCGCCGCACCGTCCGTCGGCGCATCGGCCCCCGCGGCGTCCGCGCGCGCGAGCGTCTCGTAGAGCCGCACCAGCGCCCGGAAGCTCTCCTCGACGCTCTCCAGCGCGAAATCCATCGGGCTGCGATAGTGCGTCGAGACCAGAAACAGCCGCAGCGCCTCGCCCGGCAGCAAGTCGGTGATCTCGCGGATCGCGAACACGTTGCCGAGCGACTTCGACATCTTCTCTTCGTTGATGCGCACGAAGCTGTTGTGCAGGAAGAGCCGCACGAAGGGCGTGCCGGTGGCGCCCTCGGATTGCGCGATCTCGTTCTCGTGATGCGGGAATATGAGGTCCTCGCCGCCGCAATGCACGTCGAAAGGTTGCCCGAGCAACGACGTCGACATCGCCGAGCACTCGATGTGCCAGCCGGGGCGGCCGCGGCCCCACGGGCTCGGCCACGCGGGCTCGCCGGCTGCCTCGCGCTCCGCGTCCACGGATTTCCACAGCGCGAAGTCCATCGGATCACGCTTGCGCTCGTCGACCTCCACGCGCGCACCGGCGACCATCTCGTCGAGGCGCCGCTTGGAGAGCTTGCCGTACTCGGCGAAGCCGCGCACCGAATAGTAGACGTCGCCGTCGACCGCGTAGGCGAGGCCCCGCTTCTCGAGCAGGACGATCAGCTCGATCATCGAGTCCACCCACTGCGTCGCGCGCGGCTCGTGGTGCGGCGTCCAGCAGCCAAGTGTCTGTACGTCGCGGCGGAACTCGGCGATGTTGCGGTCGGCCAGCTCGGCCACCGTGGTGCCCTCGAGCCGCGCGCGCTCGATCATGCGGTCGTCGACGTCGGTGATGTTGCGCACGAACGTGACGTCGAAGCCGCGGGCGCGCAGGTAGCGATAGAGCACGTCGAACGCGACGAAGACGCGCGCGTGACCAACGTGGCAGCGGTCGTAGACCGTAACGCCGCAGACGTACACGCCGACCTTGCCGGGCCGCAGCGGCTCGAACGGCTCGACTCGCCCACTCAGCGTATTGTGGAACGAGAGGGCTACTGGAGCTCCCCGGAGTAGATCCGCATGACCGTGTCGAGGAACCGGAGCGCCTCGGGCTGCTTTCGCTGGAACGAGTTGCGGCCCATGATCGAACCGAAGCCGCCGCCGTCGCGGATGCCGCGCACCTCGTCGAAGATGTCCTGGTCGCCCTTGGTGGCGCCGCCCGAGAAGATGACGATGCGCCGGCCGTCGAACGAGCTCTGGATCACGTGGCGGACGCGTTCGGCGATCGTGCCGATCGGAATGCGCTGCTTCTCGTAGACCTTCTTGGCCTCGGCGAGCTCGATGTGCGACGTCGGCACCTTCACTTTGATGACGTGCGCGCCGAGCTGCGCGGCGATCTGCGCCGCGTAGGCGACGACGTCGATCGCGGTCTCACCTTCCTTGCTGAGGCTCGTGCCGCGCGGGTACGACCACACCACCACCGCGAGGCCGACGCTCTTCGCCTCCTCGGCGATTGCGCGCAGCTGCTCGTACATCTCGCGGCTGCGTGTCGACCCGGGGTAGATCGTGAAGCCGACGGCCGCGCAACCGAGACGCAGCGCTTCCTTCACGCTACCCGTCACCGACGAGCACGGGTCCTTCTCGTCGTAGAGCACGTCGTGGTTGTTGAGCTTGAGGATCAGCGGCACGTCGCCGAGGAACTGCGCCACGCCGGCCTCGATGAAGCCGAGCGGGGCGGCGTACGCGTTGCACCCCGCGTCGATTGCCAGCTGGAAGTGGTAATTCGGGTGGTAGCCCGCGGCATTGGGCGCGAAGCTGCGCGCCGGACCGTGCTCGAAGCCCTGATCGACCGGCAGGATCACCAGCTTGCCGCTGCCGCCGAGCTTGCCGTGGTTCAACAGGCGCGCGAGATTCGCTCGCGTGCCCGGGTTGTCGCTCGCGTACCAGCTGAGGATCTCACGAACTCGCTCGGTCATGGGTTCACTCCTTGCCGCGAAGCGGGTGAAGCGGGCTCAGAGTACATTTCCGATACCTGGGGAATAGTATCAATCCCCCGGGCTACTCGTCAGGCGCTTCGCTGGTCAGCGCCTGCAGCGACCAATCGCGCTCGGCGACGAACGGGTGCGCGCGCACCGGACACGGCTCGACGCGGCACGTCGCGCAGTACACCGACCGGCACGGATCGAGATGGAAGATGCACTCCGTGTCCTGGCCGACGGTGTCGGCGATCGCCAGCTCGAACTCGTCGGAGAAATCGTGCGCCTGCGCCACGGACCAGAAGCGCGGCACGACGACGTGCGCATCGAAGTGCGCCATGCCGCCCGAGCGCATCGCGCGCAGCCGATGCATGGCGATCACGCCAGGCCGGCGCACGCGGTCGATGCCCGCGGCAAGCTTGGCGAGCAGCGTGAGGTCCGACTCGTCGAGCAGGCCGCCGACTGCCCGGCGCGACAATCGCGCGCCGACGAACGCGAGGTTGCCGCCGACGACCATGGCGACCAGCGGGTCGAGCTCCTGCACCCCGGTGAACCGCACGAGCAGCAGCCCGACCACGACTCCCGCGCTCGTCCAGACGTCGGTGAGCACGTGCTGGCCGTCGGCCTCGATGGCCGGCGAATTCGTGCGCCGGCCGGTGCGCAGCAAGAAGAAGCCGAGCAGCGCGTTGGCGATGCCGGCCACGACGACCAGCAGCAGGCCGTGATCGAGCGCACGCACCGTTTGTCCGAACCACAGCGCCTCGGCCGCCTGATAGACGATGATCAACGCGGCGAAGGCGATCAATCCGCCCTCGAAGCCGCTGGCCAGAAACTCGATCTTGCCGTGTCCGTAGGGATGGTTCTCATCGGCCGGTCGGCTGGCGAACGCCAGACTGGCCAGCGTGAACAGCGCGGCGACGATGTTGACGATCGATTCGAGAGCGTCCGAGAGGATCGCCGTCGACCCGGTGAGCTGGTACCCGACGAACTTCGCCGTGAAGACCGCGCCGGCCACCACGAGCGAGATCGCGCCCGCGCGCAGCCGCTTCGCGCGATCGGCGACGATGCCTTGCCGGGTTTCCGGCACGCGGTGCGAGTATGCGAGCTCCGAGACACGCATGGCGAAAACGGCTACAAGCTACAGCCTATGAACCCGCAAGAGAAGCCGTCGTGACCACCGCCGCCGAACGCATCGCGGGGTGGTCGAGCGAGCTCACGCTCGGCGCGATTCCTGCCTCCGTCGTGCACGCGGCGAAGCTGCACTTTCTCGACGCGCTCGGCTGCGGGCTCGCCGCGCACGCGCTGGGAATCGCCACCGCGGGGCGCGAGACGATGCTCGAGAGCGGCGGAAAGCCGCAGGCGGCCGTGATCGGCAGCCGCGAGCGGCTGCCGGCGCCGCAGGCGGCGTTCGCCAACGGCATGCTCTGCCACGGCCTCGACTTCGACGACACGCACACGGACGCGGTTTGCCACGTCAGCACCGTGATGGCGCCCGCGGCGCTGGCAGCGGCGCAGGCGCACGAGGCCGACGGCGCCACGCTGCTCGTCGCGCTGATCGCCGGCAACGAGACGATCACGCGGATCGGCATGGCGGCGCCGGCGGTCTTTCACCGGCGCGGCTTCCATCCGACGTCGGTGTGCGGCGTGTTCGGCGCGGCGATTGCGGCGACGCGCCTCCAGGGTCTCGCGCCGAGAGAGACCGTGCAGGCGCTCGGCATCGCCGGCAGCCTGGCGAGCGGCATCTTCGAGTATCTCGCCGACGGCTCCGACACCAAGCCGGTACATGCCGGCGCGGCGGCACAGTCGGGATTGCTGGCGGCGAGCCTAGCGGCACGCGGCGCGACCGGTCCGGGGAGCGTGTTCGAGGGCCGCTTCGGCGTGTTCGCGGCGTTCGCGGACATCCACGCGATCGATCTCGAGCCGCAGCTCGCGGATCTCGGCACGCGCTGGGAGACGCCGCGCATCGCGTTCAAGCCCTACCCGGCCTGTCACTACATCCACGCACCGCTCGATGCGCTGCTCGAAGCGACGCGCGGCGTCCGCCCCGAGCGCATCGCCGACATCGAGCTACGAGTGCCCGACGCGGCGGTCTCGCTGGTGCTCGAGCCCGCCGCGGCGAAGGCCCGGCCGCGCACCGCCTACGAGGCGAAGTTCAGCCTGCCCTTCAGCGTCGGCGCCATGCTGGTACACGGTCGTCTCGATCTCGAGTCGTATCGCGACGAAGTCATCGCCGACGAGCGCGTGCTCGCCGTGGCGAGCAAGGTTCGCTACGCGATCGTCGACTTTCCGACCTTTCCCAAGGCGTTTCCGGGCGCGGCTCGCGTGCGATTGGACGACGGGCAGGTGCTCGAGGCGGAGCTCGCGCATCAACGCGGCGGCCCGGAGAACCCGCTGCGCGATGCGGACGTGCTCGCGAAGTTTCGCGCCAATGCGCGGCTGGCGATCGGAGAGGACGACGTCGCGCGTCTCGAGCGTCAGATCCTCACGCTCGAGACGCAGCCGGACGTGCGCGGCATCGGCCGCTGATTCACGTGCCCTTTTCCATGTCGAGCGAGATGCCGGTCGCGTCCTTCCACGTCGGATAGTTGAAGTAGTCGCGATGCACGGCGATCTTGCCGGCGTCGTCGATCACGAACAGTCCCGCGACGGGCAGGTCGAGCTGCTTGCCACGGAAACGGAAGCGATCGATGCGATCGTTGAAGACGACGTTGCCGGTCGCCGCCTTGTGGAGGACGATCAGCTCGATGCCCTCCATGTGCTGGGCGAACTGCACGAACGCCGCGCGCACGTTCTGCTTCCCCGTCACCTCGGGCACCGGCACGTTGTGATAAACGCAGTCGTCGGCGAGAAAGCTCATCACCTTCTCGAGGTCGCCGCTGCCCCACGCGGCCATGTAGTCGTCTACGATCCTGCCGGCATCCATAGGACCCTCCCCGTGAACGAAGCGCTCTACTAGCGATGGATGGCCTCGCTCCGCAAGCGCGCGGCGCCGGCGCATGGCTGACGGTCGCCGCGTATTCGCTCGTCGTCGCGCTCGCCGCGAACGCGGTCGCATTCTGGGGACGCGGCATCATCGACCGCGAAGCCGTCGGGTTCGTGCTCCACTACACCGCACCGCGGCCGCTGCTCGCCAAGATCTTCGACCCCAACACGAACGACGGCGGCTTCTACCAGGCGCGCGAGCTCTCCTACCTCGTCGACTCGCTGGACGCGCAGGTCTTCGCCGCGCTGGTCGAGCGAGGCATTCTCGTCTTCGTGCCGGCCAGCGGCGTGATCGGGCTGCTCGCCGTCTCGAGCATCTACCTCTGGGGAGCGCGCCGTGTGGTCGGGCTCGAGCATCGGACCGCCGCGCTGCTGCTCGCGCTGTTTCTCAGCACGATCGTCGTGCAGGCATCGACGCCGATCTTCTATCGCTCGTCGAAGATCTTGCTGAGCGCCGCGCTGCTGGCGTTTCTCTTTCATGCGACCTCGTTGCTGCAGCGCGACGAGCCGGCGCCGTACCGGAGCTTCGCGGCGCTGTCGCTGGTCGGCGTCGCCATGCCGGCGTTCGATCGGCAGGGATTTTTCTTCTTGCTCGTCACCACCGCCACCATCACGGCGCTGTGGCTCGTCGCATCGCGACGCGCGAACTACGCCGGCGTCGTCGCCGCGAGCGGCTGCGCGATCGCCGCCGCGAGCCTCTACGACTACGTCATCGGACCGGCGGCCATTCATTGGGCGAACGGCTATTGGCCCGACTCGAGCTTCCAGCAGCTGGCGGTCGGCGACCTGCTGCGACAGCGGCCCGTGCTCGAGCGCGCGTGGCTGATGTTTCGCGCGCAGGTGAGCTACTTCTTCGGCAACGCGCCGTTCACGCTGGTCGCCGTCGGCGCCGTCGCCGCGGGCGCGGTGGCCGCCTGGCAAGGTCGCCCGGTCGAGGTACTGGTGATCGCATCGTCATCGGCGGCATCGCTGGTTTTGATGCTCGCGCTGATGATCCTGCGCCATCCGCCGGTGTATTTCCTGGTGGATCACGCGCTGCGCTACTACACGCTCACGATGCACGCGGCGCTGCTCTTCGGGGTCACGCTGTTGGCCGGCCGTCTCGGCGCGACACGCGGCTCGTGGGTCACGGTTCCGCTGCTGGTGGCGATGATCGCCGGCAACGTCGCGCACCATGCGGAGCAGCGAGCCCTGATGATGCACAGACCCGGCTACCTACAGCGGCAATACGGCATGTCGCAGAAGTACGCGAACGATTTCGCAGCCGATCGGAGCGACGACCGCTGGCCGCCTGCGTGGCTGCGGCCGTAAGCACGGCCTGGCGTTCAGCCCAGCTTGTAGGTGACGAGCGCGCCGGCGACGCGCTTGCCGTCGCTCGACTCGACGCTCACCTCGCAGACCGTGATGGTGCGGCCGCGCTGGATCACGCGCGCGTCGGCGGTGATGTCCTGGCCGCGCGCGGCGGCGATGAAGTTGACCGTCAGCGCGATCGTCGTGCCGCGCGGATTGGCGCTCATGTCCGCCGCCGACCACGCCGCACCGGTCGCGGCGGTATCGACGAGTGCCGAGATCGCTCCGCCGTGCACGATGTCCCCGACTGTGGTCACTTCGGCGCGAAACGGCAGGCGCACGCGCACCCGGTCGCGCTCGATCGAGCCGACCTCGAAGCCGAGCAGCCGGCCGAGCGGGGAGTCCACGATCATGCCGCGGACGACGTCTTGATTGCCGTATTCGCTCATGCTCTCACGGCTAGCCCGCGCTGTGGCATGTTGCAACGGCGAGATTTCCATAGTTTCTATATCCACTTCGATGGACCTCACGCTCGACGGCGCCGGTCCGCTGTATCGCCAGCTCTATCGCGCGCTGCGCGGCGCGATCCTCTCCGGCGCGCTCGCCGCGGACGATCGTCTGCCCTCGACGCGAGCGCTCGCGGCGCAGACCAAGGTGTCGCGCATCACCGCAGTGCTCGCCTACGAGCAGCTCCTGGCCGAGGGGTATGCGGCGGCGCGTCGCGGCTCCGGCACCTACGTGGCGGCCGTGCTCGCCCGCGGCCGCGACGACGCCGGCAGAGCCAAGCAGGCACCGGCATCCGCGCGCCTGTCGGGCTTCGGCCGGCGCATCGTCG